>Ga0209574_10000009_pt1 | contig 134637 bp, 134 predicted proteins | sample AgamicMgMarz_FD_187168 | JGI IMG/M metagenome (GOLD analysis project Ga0209574, IMG submission 187168) | Agave microbial communities from Guanajuato, Mexico - Mg.Ma.rz (SPAdes) (version 2) | ecosystem: Host-associated > Plants > Phyllosphere > Phylloplane/Leaf | place: Guanajuato, Mexico... | reverse complement strand
TTGTAATAATGCGTTATAAGCTAATTTCTTTGTCATAGGAGAGGATTTTGTGTTTGGAGTGAGAAATAGAACGAAATCAGAGAGATTATTAGTAGAAATCGTCCAAAAAAGACAAAAGATGGTGCAGATCGGAGAAGAAAAAGGTTTGACTAATGAAGAAACCGTTACCTGTAGTCAAGAGCTTGATCAGCTCTTACTCGTTTATCAAAAGCAGCTTTTAAAAGAAGAGGAAGAAAAGACATCGTTTGCCACACTGATTAGCCGCTTTTTATCTTTTTCAAAGCTGTAATGCAGGACAAGCATTCGGGATCGGGCAGTAAAACAATTATGCTGCCCGTGGCCTCTCTTCACCTTTAAAAAATGTTAATTAAAAAGATCATAAACAAAATACCAAAAATAAACGAATAGGTAGCAAATCTTTCATTTCCATCGCCGTGACTTTCCGGAATCAACTCTTTATAAATAATAAAAAGCATGGCTCCAGCAGCAAAAGCTAATCCATATGAAACGAGAGAGTCAACAAAATTAGTTAAATAAAACCCGAGTAAAGACGTTGCAATCTCAACGGAGCCTGTAAGGGTAGCAATTAAAAATGCTTTTATTTTACTGATATGTTGCTGAGCTAAAAATAGCGCGACCAACAGTCCTTCAGGTGCATTTTGAAGGCCGATTGCAAGGGCGATTAAGTTCCCTGTATTTTCAACATTTGAAGCGTAGCTAACACCAACAGACAGTCCTTCAGGAAGGTTATGCAAAGTAATAGCGGAAACAATTAAAAGTGCTTTTTCATCAAACTGAATGCCGGTTTTAGAATGCTCAAGATCAATGTGAGGAATATTCTGCTCCAAGAGTGTTAATGTTACAACTCCAAGCAGTAAGCCAATGGCTAAGGGAAAAAAACCGCCGCTTTGAAGAGATTCTGGAATCAAGCTCATAGTAGAAGCTGCTGTCATAATACCTGCAGTGAGCGCAAGAAGTATATCTTTCCAGCGATGAGTGAGTTCTTGATTCAAAAACAGAATAGGCAAAGCGCCTACTCCAGTCGATAGCGAAGAAAGAATGCTTCCAATTAGTACTTCAGTCATAAACCGTCTCCTTTTACATATTCTTCTTTTTATCCTCAATTCACATCGTTCTTTTAGTTTATGTTTTTTTGGTTTCTATGAGCATGACTATTTTAAAAGTGAATAGCTTTATGCAATAACCTTACAAAAAAAGTTGAACCAGTGAAGGTTCAACTTTTTAGGTAAAGTACAACTCCTGAACTTGGTTAGCAATGTGCTCAAGCTTATTGGAAACTTGAGGAATGCCATATCCTACATACAAAGGAGATGTGGCAAAGCGAGGAATGATTTTCGCCGCAATTTTGCCGTTTTTAAGATTATAAAAAAATAAGTTGTAGCTCGTGCAGCTACGATGAAAATGGTTTAATAAATAGTGAGCAGCCGTTTGAAGATAATCTGCAAACGCGTGCAGCTCTTTGTCAAGCTGATCCGTTATCACGTTAAATTCAAAAAAGCCCATTCTAGGTTTTACAGATAAATTAAATGTGACGTGTTCATTTTGGGCAATTGTGACTCCTTCAAACTGCTCTAGTTTCACATTTTCATTTACATCCATCTCATTTAAACCAATAATTTGCATATGAGGATGTCGTAATGATCCTCCGGACATGGGACCATGGTTTTTAAAGAAAAGAACAGAAGCATATTCTCCGCTGTTCATCATAGATATCCATCGTTCAGTAGCGAAGCTCAGCAAGGTGTACAGATGTTCCTTTGGATAAATAGATAGTTCTGAAGAACATTCATCGGTCTCAATAATAACCGTCTGATAAGCATCTTGCAGAACGGGAAACTTATTTTTCAGCCAAATGATAGGTCCTTGTTTTTCAATGATGCCTGTAAGAGATTCTACGTCGCAAAAGGGACAGGGGTTTTGCCGGTTAACGATTGTTTCAGGCTTTTGTGAACCAATTGCGGAATTAAATAATAAATGGGTTGGTTTCATAATCATTCACCTTTTTATGTAATGGTCATATGTTTATTGTATTAAAAGCATATGTATAAATCCACTTATATACATTTTTTATCAAAAAAATTGTACAAGCGGAGAGAATAACCGATGAAATAAGCCTGCTTTGATTGACTTTGAAGGGAAATTTTAGTATTATCTTGATATCAAGATAATATTAAAGGAACTGATTAAAATGACGAATGATGTAACTAGAGAAGAGTTAGACCAATCTCTTAAATTATTTATTGTACTATCTCGTGCCAATCGTTCAATTAATGATCATGTGCATAAATTTATTCAACAGCATGGAATGAATCCAACCGAATTTGCTGTCCTAGAGTTATTGTACCACAAAGGCCAGCAGCCTCTTCAGCAAATTGGCGGAAAAATTCTACTCGCAAGCGGCAGTATTACGTATGTAGTAGACAAGCTTGAGAAAAAAGGTTTCTTAGAGCGCGTTGCTTGTCCGAACGATCGCCGTGTAACCTATGCAGCTATCACCAAGCAGGGCAAGGAAATGATTGAAAGCATGTTTCCGAGTCATGAAAAAAGAATTCATGATATTTTATCCGTTCTGTCTAGCGAAGAAAAGGAAGTTGCCATTTCGATGCTTAAGAAACTAGGGCACTATGCAGATGAATTTTTGCCGGAATCGACTAATTAATTAAGGAAAGCTCGTTTGTTTCTGTTGAACAAACGAGTTTTTTTCTATGACTTCTTTCATGACCAATCGACATAAAAATAAAAAGTGACAAAAAATTGAAATTAACAGGAATACAACTGGATAAAAACGAATTAGGTTACATACAGACAATAGAGGAAGGGGAACAAATGATGAAATTTGAAGATTATACATATACGCGACCTGATATGAATGAAATTGAAAAGCAGTTTGAAAAGGCCATTACACATTTTACGGAAGCAGCGTCAGTCAGTCAGCAAAACGAGGCAATTCGTCTAGCAAATGATGCGTATTCCCAGTACAGCACAATGGGGAACATCTGCTATATTCGTCATTCTATCGACACAGCGAATGAATTTTATAAAGAAGAACAAGATTATTTTGATGAAACACAGCCGCTTTTAGAAGGATATGTAGAGAAATTTTACAAAGCATTAATCTCTTCGCCTTTTAAACAGCAACTAGAAGAAAAGTGGGGCAAGCAGCTGTTCTCTCTTGCTGAAATGCAGTTAAAAACGTTCTCTCCGGAAATAGTAAAAGAGCTCCAGGAAGAAAACAAGCTATCGTCTCAATATACGAAACTAGTGGCGTCAGCTAAAATTGTATTTGAAGGAGAAGAAAGAACGTTAGCTCAGCTCGATCCGTTTATGGAGTCACCTGATCGAGAAATGAGAAAAAAAGCAGCAGAAGCGAAATTTCAATTTTTTAGCGATCATGAAGAGGAATTTGATGATATTTATGACAAGCTTGTAAAAGTGCGGACCAAGCTTGCTGAAAAATTAGGCTATAAAAATTTCGTAGAAGTGGGCTATGCTCGTATGTCTAGAATAGGCTACGATGCTGAAATGGTTGCCGCTTTTCGCAAACAAGTAAAAGAGTATATTGTTCCCCTTACTGAAAAACTAAAAAAGCGTCAGCAGGAAAGAATTCAAGTAGAGAGCTTAACTTATTATGATGAACCATTTCAGTTTGAAACAGGAAACGCAGTGCCAAAAGGTGATGAAAAGTGGATTATTGAAAATGGACGGGTTATGTATAAGGAGCTTTCTAAAGAGACGGACGAATTTTTTTCATTTATGCTTGAAAATAATTTGATGGATTTAGTCGCTAAAAAGGGCAAAGCAGGCGGAGGCTACTGTACGTTTATTGAAGAATACAAAGCGCCGTTTATTTTTTCAAATTTTAATGGAACATCAGGCGATATTGATGTGTTAACGCATGAAGCAGGGCATGCTTTTCAAGTGTATTCCAGCCGAGATATGGAAACCAATGAGTATCACTGGCCTACGCATGAAGGAGCTGAAATTCATTCGATGAGCATGGAGTATTTTACATGGCCTTGGATGGAATTGTTCTTTAAAGAAGACAAAGATAAATACCAGTTTTCTCATTTAAGCTCAGGCTTAACTTTCTTGCCCTACGGGGTAGCGGTAGATGAATTTCAGCATGCTGTATACGAACGCCCTGAGATGACGCCTTCGGAACGAAAACAAACGTGGCGAGAAATCGAAAAGAAATATATGCCTTCTAAAAACTATGACGGCCATCACTATCTAGAAAGCGGGGGCTTCTGGCAGCGCCAGCTTCATATTTACACGTCTCCGTTTTATTATATTGATTACACGCTCGCTCAAATTTGTGCATTTCAATTTTGGAAAAAAGATCGAGAAAATCATGAACAAGCATGGCAAGATTACGTTCATTTGTGTAAGCTTGGCGGAAGTAAGCCGTTTTTAGAATTAGTAGAGGAAGCGAATTTGATCTCTCCATTCGAAGAGGGCTGCGTGCAGTCTGTAGTAGATGAAATTGAAAACTATTTAAATAGTATTGATGATAAAAAGCTATAAAAAAAGCCGCGTTTGCGGCTTTTTTTATTGACATGTTCCTTCTTTCCATAGAGGAATCGTAAGGGTAACGCTGGTTCCTTCTCCAACAGTGCTTTTAATCTCAAATATTCCTTTATGCTGATACAAAATGTTTTTAATCACAACAAGTCCAAGACCGGTACCTGAGGGCTTCGTGGTAAAAAAAGGCTTTTGAATGTGCGTAAGCAAATTTGAAGGAATGCCGACTCCTGTATCTTTAATGAAAATAGTAAGATCTTTAGTATGCTGAGTAACGTTTAAATGAATTTCTCCTCCGCTAGGCATAGCTTCGAGCGCATTTTTTAATAAATTAATGAGTACTTGCTTAATTTGATTTGCATCACAGCAGATGTATGTATGCGGGGCTTCCACCTGCGTTTTAACTACGATATTTTTTAATATACATTCTGATTCATACAGAAGAATAACGTCATTTAAAATAGTAGAGAATGCATGCTTTTTCATAACCGTATCATGAGGTTTAGCGAGCAATAAAAATTCTCCAACGATTGAGTTAATACGATTAAGTTCGCTCAGCATGATGGTTGTATAAGAATGATAGCGGCTGCTGTCTTCATGAATAAGCTGAATAAACCCATTCAGAGAAGTAAGCGGATTTCGAATTTCATGAGCAATTCCCGCTGCCATTTCGCCGGCTAAAGATAACTTATCGGTTTGGCGCAGAAATTTTTCTGTTTCCTTTTCTTCGGTAAGGTCGCGTGAAATACCAAAAAGCGCAACGACCTGTTTATCACGATTAAAAATAGGTGAAACAGTGATTTCTACATCAATTACTTTGCCGTCTTTTCGCTTGTCTTGGGTTTCAAAGGCAACCAGTGTTTCTCCTTTTTTAACCCTTTCTAATCGGCTTTCAGCGTCGCCTTTTAAGCCAACAGGAATAGATGGAATGGCTTTTCCGACAATTTCTTCCGCTTTCCATCCGTATATTTGCTCAAAAGCATCGTTTACTTTAATCACTTTACCGTCTAAACTGAACACGGCAATGGCGTCGCGGTTGTATGTAAAAAAAGATTGTAAATACTCTTGAGCTGAGTACAGTTCATCTTCGGTTTTGTTCATTTTGACCGTCGTGATGGCAATCAACTTTTTAGAGAAATGAGCACAGTACAACAAAATAATCATTGTGATCAGCGTAAATAGAATGAAATAAACGATATCTAATTTCACGAAAGTCACAGATGTAAAAAGAGTGTTGCTTACATAAAAGTACAAAACAATTATTATGGACATTAATGTAGAAATTACAATAGCGATATAGCTATAATAAATAAAGCTAACAATTATTCCAAGAAACAAAAACAAATAATTAATAACAGCAGGTTCAATAGATGTCATGTACGCAATATAGGCATAATAGCATATGAAAAAAGAATACATAATGATGGCAGGGTGAAAACGAAAGTAATACATAGCCGTCACTAACAGTAATAAAATCCCTCCGCTTATAAAAACAATTATATGAGGATCAGCTGCAATGAAGTGGTATAACACAATGTGGACAAAATATAGCAGCCAAAAAATAAGTAAAAGAATAAAATTCCGTTTTTTTATGAGGTTGTGTGATTCCATAAAAAATCCCTTTCTTAAATGGTGAATAATTTTATAGGAGAATAACTTTATAGTCATCTAGTCGCACGATATAGTGATATATCACTCATATTAGCATAGTTACAACTTTGTGAATAGCCGAATTGAGCACTTAGACCAAGGAAGATAGATCTAGAATGCAGCTGGTCAATAAACTATTAAGGAAATATGATCGGAATATGAACGAAATGAAGGGGATGTAAAGCTTTTGTGATAACCTTGTAAAAGTGAACTTTTTTCTAATTGGATAGGCTATACTGCCAGTAGAGCCATATGAATGGTGACTACATAGAGGCTCAGATGATTCGAAAGGAGACGGTAAAATGAACAAAAGTTTATTAGTCAAGTTATTTGGATCACTTCTAGCAATTATGTTAATCACAGCATGCAACTCACAAACGGATGAAAAAGATGCCACAGAACAGCAAACAGAACAGTCGGATGATACTCAAGCGGAGGATACAACTACAGATGATTCACGGGAAACAATGAAGCAAGACCAAGCAGAAGAGTCATCCGGGGATGAAGCGGCGGATGATCAAGAAGAACCAGCAGACAGTGCTGATGAAAAAACAGGCGACGAAAGCAAATAAACGTAAGTATTTCTATAAAAAAAGCGACTCAAGTAGAGTCGCTTTTTCTATTAGTTTTGCACGGTGATTTCGCTTGCTTCATTTAACGTTACGTTCACTGTAGATACGTCTGCGTCATCTAAAAGTAAATCTGTAATTCGATCTTCAAGCTGTTCTTGAATTGCTCGGCGGAGCGGTCTAGCACCGAATGCAGGGTGATAGCCAAGTTCAGCCAGTTTTTCTTTTACTTCATCTGCTACGCTCAGCGTGATGTTTTGTTCTTGTAATGTTTCTTTCAATTCAGCAAGCATAAGGTCAACGATTTTAATCAAGTTATCTTTTTCAAGGTGATTAAATTCAATGATTGTATCAAATCGGTTTAAAAACTCTGGTTTGAAATAAGATGAAAGTGAATCTAAAACGGATGCCTGCTTAAGTGCGTCGTTTTCTGCATCAAACCCAACCGTAATTTTCTTTTCACCTACACCAGCGTTACTTGTCATAATGATAACCGTGTCTTTAAAGCTTACTGTGCGACCTTGACTGTCTGTTAGACGTCCGTCTTCTAGAATTTGCAAAAACATATGCTGAACGTCTGGATGAGCTTTTTCAATTTCATCTAGTAAGATGATGGAATAAGGATTACGGCGTACTTTCTCTGTTAATTGTCCTGCCTCTTCGTGACCTACGTAGCCAGGAGGTGAACCAATCAATTTAGACACCGCGTGTTTTTCCATGTATTCACTCATATCTAGACGAACCATTGCATCTTTTGAGCCGAATAGTTCTTCAGCTAATGTTTTGGTTAACTCTGTTTTACCGACACCTGTTGGACCGACAAATAAGAATGAACCAATTGGGCGATGCTTCGCTTTTAATCCAGCGCGAGAACGTCGAATCGCTTTTGCTACTTTTTCTACAGCTTCCTGCTGTCCGATTACTTTTTGAGCTAAGTGCTCCGCTAAATGCTTCATTTTTGCTGATTCATTTTCTTGAAGTTTACCAACAGGGATACCCGTTTTCTTTTCAATAATTGCTTGAATGTCAGCAATATCCACATTCATTTTTTGCTGTTCTTCATTCAATTGTTTTTCAAGAGCAGCTTCTTCATCGCGCAGTTTTGCCGCTACTTCATACTTTTCATTCTTTAACGCCTGCTCTTTTTCTTTTGTAATTTCTTTTAAGCGAGCGGCCGCGTCATCTTTATTTGTAATGCCTGCCTGTAAATTCATTTTTGAGCCTGCTTCGTCTAGCAAGTCAATTGCTTTATCAGGCAAGAAGCGATCTTGAATGTAGCGGTGTGATAAATTTACACAAGCGCGGATCGCTTCATCTGTATAGCTAACGCCGTGATAATCTTCATATTTACTTTGAATTCCTTTTAGAATTTCAATGGCTTCTTCTACAGACGGTTCGTGAACCATAACGGGCTGGAAGCGTCGTTCAAGAGCCGCATCTTTTTCAATGGAACGGTACTCTTTTAAAGTTGTAGCTCCGACTACTTGAAGTTCGCCTCGTGCAAGAGCAGGCTTTAAAATATTGCTTGCGTCCATTGAACCTTCCGCTGAACCAGCTCCTACAAGAAGGTGAATTTCATCGATAAATAAAATCACGTTTTTTCGCTGTTGAAGCTCAGAAATTAACTGCTTCATGCGCTCTTCAAATTGACCACGCACGCCGGTATTAGCTACGAGAGATGCTACATCTAACAGATATACATCTTTATTTAACAGCTTGGCAGGAACTTTTCCTTCCGCGATTTTTAAAGCTAACCCTTCAACAACAGCTGTTTTACCAACACCGGGTTCTCCGATTAGTACAGGGTTGTTTTTGTTTCGTCTATTTAAAATTTCAATGACGCGCTCTACTTCTTCTTCGCGGCCAATAACAGGGTCAATTAATCCTGTTTTCGCAATTTGAGTTAAGTTTCGCCCGAACTGGTCTAAAAAGCCGCCGCCATTTCCTTGCTGTGGCTGTTCCGGTGCAGCTTGTTCTTGTGACATTTGCTTGAATAAATCATCGATGTTCATAAAGCCGCCACCTCCAAAACCTGATGGGATTTTATGTTCTTTCATAAGTGCTTGATAACATGTATGACATAAACGATATTGAGATTTTTGGTTATTTGTTTGTACATTTAATTGAATAGATGCTTCACGTTTATTACAGTTTTGACAAATCATTTAATTAGCCTCCCTAAATGATTTTAATCGAAGATCAGCAGGTGTTTGACCTTTATTGACCTTTCGTAATTTTATTATACTTTGACCTTTTTTGACTTTCAAGTCTTTTGCTTAAAAAATTTTTGAGGGAAGTTCCTCGCTTATGTACAAAAGGTAGTACATTAAAAAAAGATGTGTTTTATGTGTACCCGTTCTATACATGTAAAAACATAAGAGGCATTTTGTACAATGATCTGCTTGGAGAGGGAATTAATATTAATAAGAAGAAAAGTGGAAAAATGAGTGCAGAGCTTACCGTTGGATAAATAAGTTATTGACAGCAAGAAGGATAAAAATTATACTCAAGAAGGTTTGCACTTAACTGCGTAAAAGCATAAAAGCGTTTAAGTGAAAAAGAAAGATAGAAAGGGAATACCTCATGAAAAAAGAAATTTCATTTATACAATCAATAGCGGTGGTTTTGGTGCTATTAGCTATTATTTTTGTTTCATTATTTACGTTAAAGCTGCCGCCTCATATTCCGCTGATATTTGGTGTAGCATTTATTAGTGTGATTGGCTTTTTGTTGAAATATAAGTGGACAGAAATGGAGAAAGGGATTTTAGACGGTGTCAGACTGGGCATTAAGCCTATCCTTATTTTAATGCTGATCGGGATGCTTATTGCGATTTGGATGGTAGGAGGAACGATACCGACGATTTTATCCTACGGCTTTCACTGGATTTCACCGCAGTACTTTTTAATTAGTGCTCTGGTTATTACCGTATTAGTTTCAACATTCACGGGAAGTTCATTAACAACCGTCAGTACGGTAGGGGTCGCTTTATTTGGCGTAGGAACTGCTATTGGTGTACATCCAGGGCTAGCAGCGGGGATGATTGTTTCAGGAGCTGTGTTTGGAGATAAGATGTCTCCATTGTCTGATACAACAAATTTTGCTTCTGGTATCGTTGAAGTGCCGCTTCCTAAACATATTCAGCACATTACGTGGACGACGGTTCCAAGTATTGTTATTACAGCAATCATTGCACTGGTAATCGGAATCAACGGAAATCAGGAAAGCGTCAATTACGGGGAAATTCAAGGAATTCAAGATGCATTAAAACATACGTTTAATTTACATGTGTTAACGTTGCTTTCTCCACTTTTAGTTCTTGTTTTTTCCATGAGAAGAGTCGATGTACTGCCAACGTTAGTTTTAGGTATTGTAACGGCCATCATTACAGGAATGATCACACAGCATGAATTTACGCTGAGTCAATTGTTAGGCGTTCTTCAAAGCGGACCGGCAGTAGAATCAGGAAATAAAGTAGTGGATGCGATTGTGAATAAAGGCGGACTGCAGTCCATGATGTTTTCTATTTCCCTTATCATGATTGCCTTGTCGCTAGGTGGCTTGATGAGAGCAGTTGGAATTATTGATGCTTTGTTAGAAGGATTAGCAAAACAAATCCGCCGCAGCGGAGACGTTATTTTTGCTACGCTTCTATCTTCAATTGGAGTGAACGTTATTACAGGCGAACAGTATTTATCGATTCTCTTGCCTGGACAGACGTTTAAGCCGCTGTATGAAAAGTGGAATTTAGATCCAAAAAACTTATCACGAACGCTTGAAGACGGCGGAACGGTTATTAATGCTATTATTCCGTGGGGTGTCAGCGGCGCTTTTATTTCAACTGCATTAAATATTCCCGCGGCTGACTATATTCCATTTACATTCTTTAGCATTTTATGTCCGATCTTTTCAGTTATTTTAGCATATACAGGCATTGGCATTGCCAAGAAAAAAGCTCAGTCTTAACTGGGCTTTTTTCTTTTTGAAAAAGGACAGGTAAAAAACGACAAAAAAAGTATCATTCCACTTTTCAAATCTATAATTTAATAATACAATTTACTATGCGTCTTTCTTGTTAATGTATTTGTATGAATTCTTATTTCTTTACAGATGAAGAAATTTGGGTTTTGCGGTATGATAAATAAGCTGTATTGGCGATGGGATGAATGCCCTTTTTAGCAAACATTTAAGAAGGGTAAAGCCAAATGAAAACACTCATTATAAAAGAGAAAAGATATTTATTGAGGAGAGGGTTTCTGTTGAAAAAATGGGGCATCATTGCATTAATCACTGTAGCTGTGCTCGGTGTGACAGCGGTTTTCAACCGAGCTGAAAGTGATGATGTAAATAAAGAAAAATTGAATTTATTATCGCCTTATTCAAATAAAGTAGATGTATATAGCATTACGTATCCTAGTGATAATTTAAAGATAAAAGGGTTTCTGGTTCAGCCTAAAGACATTGCAGATAAACATTACCCGCTTTTAGTATATAATCGCGGAGGAAATCGCGAACATGGAATGATTCGCGCAAAAACACTTCAGTATTTATCATATTGGGCAAGTAAAGGCTACGTCGTTGTTGCGACTCAATACAGGGGAAATGGCGGAAGTGAAGGAACAGAGACGTACGGCGGTAAAGATATTGACGATGTATTAAATCTTATTAAGTGGGGAGAACAGCTTCCTTATGTAAATCACCAGCAAAAGGTAGCGCTAGGATATTCACGCGGCGGCATGATGACGTATTTAACGATGAAAAACGGCGTTAAATTTGATGCAGTTGTCGTACAATCAGGTATTACAGACATGTTTCAATTCTATGATCAAAGAGGGCCTGAAATGAAACAAGTGCTGCGGACAATTGTAGGAGATCCTGCCAAGTATCCAGAGAGGTATAAAAGTCGTTCTGTTGTCTATTGGAGCGACAAAGTAAATTCACCTCTTTTGATTTTACAGGGTGATCATGATCGTAAAGTTCACCACACGCAGGCTGAAAAGCTTGTGAAACAACTAGATGAGCAGGGAAAAGAATACAAATATGTACTGTACAAAAACGGAGACCATCCGCTAACTGCTTATTATGATCAATATAACGCGGAAATTGATAAATGGTTTAAAATACATTTAGCTAAGCAGTAAAGAAATTGGAAGCAGTTTTGATGAATGGAAAAGAGCAGCTTGTTTTATCCTACTACATGTAAGCATATAAAAAGGGGATGAAGCAAAATGACTCAGTCTAAAAGTCAAAAAGAGCGTCAGTGGAATGTGCGAAAACAATCACAAAACCCATCGCATGGAAAAGTAAAATCTTTTGAAGAACTATCAGAAGAAATCACGCCTAAACGTAAATAAGGTAACCGTCATATAAAGGAAGACACAAAAAAGGAGAGCTGAAGCTCTCCTTTTTCTATGTTTTTATGGATTTGTGGACCACATGCCCGCAGATTTGATAAAAATACGCGGATGCAGTTTTAATTGTGCTACCATAATTTCTGCTAGGTCTTCAGGCTGCATCACTTTATCAGGATTGCCATCCGTTAAGTTTTCTTTATACGCTAATTCCGTTGCTACTGTACTTGGTGTTAGAGCTGTTACACGAATATTGTGTTTGCGCACTTCTAACGCTAGAGATTCAGTTAAGCCGAGCACGCCAAATTTTGAAGCGCTGTAAGCACTTGTAACGGGAGCGCCTTTTTGACCAGCAGTGGATGAAATATTGATGATGTCTCCACCATTTTTTTCGATTAATTGAGGTAGAACGGCGCGCGTTACGTAGTAAACGCCCATTAAATTCACATCAATGATTTGTTTCCACTCAGCTGGGTCTAGCTCTAAAAAGCTTCCGAATTTACCGATTCCCGCATTGTTGATTAAGATATCCGTTGCCCCTAATTTTGTATGTAGATGCTCAACTGCTGCGTTTACTTCTTCCATAGAAGAAACATCTGCTGTTGCATAAGCAACTTGTACATCAAATGCTTCTAGTTCAGAAGCAACAGCCTTTAAATCTGTCTCTGTACGAGCAATTAAACCGATATTTACGCCTTCTTTTGCTAATTCAATCGCAGTTGAACGACCGATGCCTTTTCCTGCTCCTGTAATAAGAGCTACTTTGCCTTTAAGTGATTGTGCCATGTATAGACTCCTTTCAATGTTCCGCATAAACATTCTTCATAATAACAAAGAATTATCCATTACTATCCTATAGAAATGCACAAATGATGTCAAAAATAAAGATTATTAAAATGGCTTCAAGTATAAATTTCCTTTTCATACAAAAACTATAGAGACTAAAAAGAAGAAATTCCGTTTCTTTTCGTTCAATCGTCCCCTTTTTATTGTTAATTGTTTTAAATATTCCTCAGATGAAAATTGATCGTCTTTATCCTTTTTTTGAATTTAGCATGGGTGATTTAGTATTAGGGACCACTTATTTTTTAGGAAACCCGTTTATGGAATTGGTTTTTATTCTAATGATTACGCCTCATATAAAAGATGGAAAAAAGGTAAAAAGAATGTTTGTTATCGGCACTGTCGCATCGGGCTTGACGATTACAATTGCAGTTGCGGCTTGTATATTAGCTCTTGGCGCGAATATTGCATCGATGCACAGCTACCCAGTTTATTTATTAGGGAAAATGATTTCGTTAGGTGCAACGATTCAGCATGTTGAAGTATTAGTAGCTATTATTTGGATGTTATCTATCTTTTTTAAAGTTGTCATTGTGTTCTATGCTATTCAGTTAAGTATCGTCCAATTGTGTAATTTACGGGTGCGCAATTTTTTAAGCTTTCCTTTAGGTCTAATTATTACAGGCGTGGCGTATTACATTATTCCCAATACAGCGTACTTCAATTATTTTGAAAAATATTACTGGCCGTTTTATTTATTTGTACTAAGCGTCTGTTTTCCGTTGTTATTTATTGCTCTTTCTTATATAAAGAAAAATAAGGCAGCTAAAGGCGATAGAAGCCAACAAACATAGCATTATTTATACGCATGTGGTATAATACGATGACAATTCAAGAAGAAACGCCGTGCACGTTTGTATATGTACGGGAGAGGTTCGAAAACTCCCTCTATAAAAAACTAAGATCATCGTTGATGACAAAAGACACGGTTTTAGCGTGTCTTCTTTCACGTGCTTTTCTATCAACGCGTCTTTTTGACGTGTATGCTGGCGAGGACGTGTATCTTAGTTGCTTTTTAGGGAGATTGCTGGAAAAGAGCAGTCTCTTTTTTGTGTTATAAAATTAGTCACAAAGGGAACGAACGGTTCAATAAAGTTTCTTCTTCTTTTGATTTCAATCAAAAAGGAGACGAACAATAATGATGAAAAATGAAAAAGCTATTGTTGTATTTAGCGGAGGTCAAGATAGTACAACATGTCTATTTTGGGCTTTGAAAAACTTTAAAGAAGTAGAAACGGTTACTTTTCAATACGGTCAGCGTCATAGTCAAGAGATAGAGGTGGCAAAAGCTATCGCAGCTGATTTAGGTGTGAAGCATACCGTACTAGATATGTCACTTTTAAATCAATTAGCACCAAATGCCTTAACGCGAGATGATATTGAGATCGAGCAAAAAGAAGGAGAGTTGCCTACAACGTTTGTAGATGGCCGCAATCTGTTATTTTTATCATTTGCAGCCGTACTGGCTAAAAACAGCGGAGGCCGTCATATCGTAACAGGCGTTTGTGAAACTGATTTTTCAGGATATCCAGACTGTCGAGACGTATTTGTGAAATCGTTAAACGTCACGCTTAATTTATCAATGGACTTCGAGTTTGTGATTCATACGCCGCTTATGTGGATTGATAAAGCAGAAACGTGGGCGTTAGCGGATGAGCTAGGAGCGCTTGAATATGTGCGTGAAAAAACATTAACGTGCTACAACGGTATTGTTGCTGACGGGTGCGGCGAATGTCCCGCATGTCAATTGCGAAAACGCGGGTTAGATCAATACATGCAAACAAAAGAAGGAGGAGAGAAATAATGCTGCAACAAATGTATCCTCAAGTATTTCATGACTATGAATATGAACTGAACAAAGATATGCAGTTTGCTGCGGCACATTTTGTTCCTCACACAGAAGCAGGAAAATGCCGTCAAGTCCATGGACATACGTATTTTGTAAATCTAACTGTTGCCGGAGATAAATTAGACGAAGCGGGCTTTTTAGTAAACTTTGCGCTATTGAAAAAAATTGTTTCTGGTCAATTTGATCATACATTATTGAACGATCATTCTATCTTTAACGAAGAAAATCCAAATGATTTTCCTACAACTGAAGTTGTTGCCCGTAAAATTTATGAGTTGGTTCAAGAATATCTAGACACACTACCAAATAAGCCTTCTTGCGTACAAGTATTCGTGCGGGAAACGCCGACAAGTTACGTAGTTTACCGCCCAAAGAAGGTGAAAAAACGTGGCTAATACAATTCCAGTACTTGAAATATTCGGACCAACGATTCAAGGGGAAGGAATGGTTGTAGGACGTAAGACGATGTTTGTTCGTACCGCGGGCTGTGATTATTCCTGCAGCTGGTGTGATTCAGCTTTTACATGGGATGGATCAGCTAAAAACGATATTCGTCAGCTAACAGCAGAACAAATTTGGACGGAGCTAAAAGAAATTGGAGGAGAGTGCTTTGATCACGTCACCATTTCTGGAGGAAACCCTGCGCTTATCAAGGCGATTGGTTCACTTGTAGAGCTTTTGCACAGTCATGGTGTAAAAGCAGCTCTTGAAACACAGGGAAGCCGTTATCAGGATTGGTTCCTAAAGATCGATGATTTAACGATTTCTCCTAAGCCTCCAAGTTCATTAATGAAAACAAATTTCTCCGTATTAGACGATATTATAGAGACATTAATAAAGGAAAAACGCATGGCGCATATAAGCATAAAAGTCGTTGTATTTAATGATGAGGACTTTGAGTATGCAGGGGCTGTTCATGAACGTTATCCTGAGGTTCCATTTTTTGTTCAAGTAGGCAACGAGGACTTAACGACAATCGATAATGCGTCGTTAACACAAGAATTGCTTAAAAAGTATGAGTGGTTAATCGATAAGGCAGTGGCAGCTAAAAACATGAACGATGTAAGAGTTCTGCCGCAGGTTCACGCCCTTGTTTGGGGAAATAAACGAGGCGTGTAAGCGCATAGCAAAAAATTTACAAAGAAAAATAAAAACAGATGTATACAAAATAAAAAAACGCTGTTAGAATGACAATCGTAGAAAGAGAGGAAATGCAAATGAGCGGTCGAAAAGATGAAGAATTAGAAGGTGTATCTCTCCTTGGAAATCAAGGTACAAACTATTTGTTTGAATATTCACCAGAGATTCTAGAAGCATTTGATAACAAACATCCAAATCGTGATTATTTTGTGAAATTCAACTGTCCGGAATTTACGAGCTTATGCCCAAAAACAGGTCAGCCGGATTTCGCAACCATTTATATTAGCTACATTCCAGATGAAAAAATGGTGGAAAGCAAGTCGTTAAAGCTTTATTTGTTCAGCTTCCGTAACCATGGAGATTTCCATGAAGACTGTATGAACATTATTATGAATGACTTAATTAAACTGATGAATCCAAGATATATTGAAGTATGGGGAAAATTCACACCACGCGGCGGAATTTCAATTGATCCATATACAAACTATGGCCGTCCCGGTACGAAGTATGAAGAAATGGCTAATTATCGCCTGATGAATCATGATTTATACCCAGAAACAATTGATAATCGTTAATTTGAACAAACAGGTTGTGTATGCAACCTGTTTTCCATTGCAAAAACAACAGGTGAGAAGGTGAAAGAATGTCACAGAGATCAGCATTAGTATTAGGTGCAAGCGGACTTGTTGGTCAAGAACTTTTAAAAATGTTATTAAGCAACAGCTTATATAGCCATGTGACAGTGTTTGTTCGAAAAAAGCTACCAATCGAACACACAAAGCTACGTCAGCTTGAAATTGATTTTTCAGAGCTTGATAAGCACGAAGAATGCTTTGCAGTTGATGATGTATATTGCTGTTTAGGCACGACAATGAAAAAAGCAAAAACAAAAGCGAAATTCATTAAAGTGGACTACGAATTTCCTTTAAAAGCAGCTAAATGTGCAGAAAAATATCGCTGCAAAAACTTTTTAACGATTACAGCAATTGGTGCTGATCTTCGTTCGCCATTCTTTTACAGTAAAGTAAAGGGGCAAGTAGAAGAAGATATCGCAAGCTTGTATATCCGTTCTACTCACTTTTTCCGCCCATCGTTATTATTAGGCAAGCGCCAAGAGTTTCGCCTATTTGAAAAGATTGGGGGATACACGTTAAAGTCGTGTTCATTTTGCCTTGTAGGAAAGTGGAGAAAGTATCGTCCAATTAAAGCGTATAACGTAGCCAAATCGATGATGAAAGCTGCTCTTGAAGATAAATGTGGGGTTCATGTACATGAAAGCCAAGACATTTATACAGGTGAATGCTATTATTCGTTTACCAACGGCAAGCGAGTATTATCAAAATAAAGAAAAGCCTCTTCATAAGAAGGGGCTTTTTTTCTATCTTCCGTCACCATCCGCATCTCCATCTCCACCACTATCTCCATCGCCATCATGATCGTGGTTAGAAGCAGATTCACTCCAGCTTGTGTAGGAGTTAGAATCTTCTTCGGCATAATTCATGGGTTCAACGGATGTTTTTTTATTTGAAGTTTGTTTGCGTTTAAAAACGAACTGCACGATGAAAAAAAGAATGACAATAAGAGCAACGATAAACAATACAGTATCAAACATGCTAGTAATTCCTTTCGGTAAGAAGATAGTAGTAGCTTGTTCTTATTGTCACACGAAAATAAGCCCCTTTCAAGAAAAAATGGGGCCTGTTTTTGTTTCTTTAAGGAAACTTTTTTTATCTCAGCCATATATTATTGTATAAAGAAACATTTTAGAAAAGAGGGAGTACAGTGAAAAAAAGTTCGAAGGATGTTAAGGTGCAACAGTATATTTACCTCATGTATAAGCTGGGGATTATTACAGAAGAACAAAAGAATCAATTCTTTCAAAATCAATAAAAAAGCAACCGCTTTTGCTTTCCGGCTGCTTTTTTCCTTTACATAGCTGGATTAATGATGGTGTAGTTTTTGTGGTTCACAACAGTTCGCTGTTCTAAGTCTAAATCGCGGTAGTTTGTCATGTAAGTCAAATCCACAATCACGGAATTTTCATTTACTTTTTCGACAATACCCTGTAGGCCATTTTTAAATTCTATCAAGTTTCCTACCTCTGCTATTTTCATGATTCATCGCTCCTTTGTTTTAAATTAGTTCATTATAAATTTTTTCAATAATTTTAATTTTAAAAATAGTAAAACTAGTTAGCGTTTTCTTTTTTACAATTTTGCCTTAAAACTGGGAATTAGTAAAGGGTTTTTTGAAAAAATATAAAATAAAATTGAAAAAATAAGTAAAATGTGCTGAGAAATAAAAGGAATTGGTAGCTTTAACGAAAGAGAGAAGCAGGACAGTTCCATCTTTGTTCATCTTTCGTTATAATAAACGAGGTATAATCTTGTCATAAATTATAAGAATTAGAAGGTGTAGAAATTGAAAGATACTGGACTCGTGCTCGAAGGAGGCGGTATGAGAGGCCTTTATACAACTGGAGTTTTAGATTACTTTATGGAAAGAAATCTGTACCTTCCGTATGTAATTGGCGTTTCAGCCGGCGCTTGTCATGCCACTTCTTATTTATCTAGACAAATAGGAAGAAGTCGCAAAGCTAATTTAGATTTTTTAGAGGATCCTCGCTACTTGTCGTGGAAAAATTATTTTAAAACAAAAGAGATATTTGGAATGGATTTCGTTTTTGATGAAATTCCTAATCAGCTTCTTCCATTTGACTTTGAGGCATTTGCTGAGCGTACAGAGAAGCTTGTAGTAGGAGCAACGGACTGCGTGACGGGAGAACCCGTTTATTTTGATGAGTATGACCGGGACATTTTGACAGCGGTTCGCGCTTCTAGTTCCCTTCCATTTTTAGCACCTGTCGTTACATATAAAGGAAAAGAGCTGTTAGACGGAGGAATCAGTGATCCGATTCCAATCAAAAAAGCAGTGCAGGATGGATATAGAAAAAATATTGTTGTGCTAACGCGAAACGAAGGATATCGAAAAAAGAAATCAAATATGCTTTGGTTATTGAAACGCAAATATCGTCATTATGATGGGCTGACTCGTGCGCTTGAGAACCGCTATAAATTGTATAATGAAACATTGTCATATATTGAAGAGCAGGAAAGACAGGGGAATATCTTTGTGATTCGTCCGCAAACCTCTCTTGTAGTAGGGCGAATTGAGAAGAATCGTGAGCGTCTCGACGCTCTTTACAACCAAGGGTATAAAGAAGCTGAAGCTCAATTTGCATCTCTGCAAAATTGGCTGAACAGTTAAAAGCGAGGTGAAACTGAATGGATGAACAAACAGTAATAAACATGTTGAATGAGTTAAGTGAAGGAAAAGTAACCGAAATTAAAGTCAAAAAAGAGGACTTTCTTGTTTTTCGACCTTTTTTAGTAAACCGGCCTGATTTCAAACATTTCCGAGGAATAGCCGGACGCGGAGGCGATTTTACCTATACGTATCTAGAAATTCCTAGGAGTTAAACGAAATGATGGCATTATTTGATTATGCCTTATATAATGGATGTATGAGCCTGTACAGTAGAGAATATACTGTTACAAGTGCTTGTGCGTTTATTTAATAACGTACGGTAAGAGCGAATAAATGTGTGCAGCTATAGGAGGGATATTATGGATGAGTTTCGAAAAAGTACAGCACCTTTTTATTTTGCAGATCATATATGGAAAGATAAAAATGGAATGACGACTTATGGGATGCTGTTAACGAACCGGCCCGAAGATGACGGGGACTATGACCTCCATTCGTTATTAGAAGAAGCATATGTAGATCATAAAAAAATTCTAATTACTACTGTTTACGATAACAGTGAACAGCAGTTGACCGGATACGTGATACATTTAGCAGATGATCAAGACGTCTTTACGTTTATGGATGATACGGGTGCTAAACTAGTGATTGATTTCTATGACGTTGTAGAAATTGAGATTGAAGATTAAAAAGAGCTGAATGTTGATTACAACATTCAGCTTTTTTGTATAAAAGTAGATGAATTTAAATGTTTATCATAAGAATTATAGGGGAAAAACGAATGAAGAAATTTCTGATTAAACTGAAATAAAGCGGGAAAATATACCTGCATTTTAGAAAAATTACCGTGATTATGACAAAAAACAAGGTACAATGTCATAATTGTGTTCCGAACGTAATTTTGTTCATCAAACTTAAAGAAATGTAATTGAATCGTTCGGTGAAACCCCTATATAGCTATGATAGAGTAATACCATACGAAATTTCAGGAGGTATTACCTATGAAACATAGTTATATGAAATCAATGGTAGTAGCTTGTTTAGCTACTCTTTCATTTATAGGTTTTAATGCAACAGCTACGGCTGCAACTAATTATAAAGTAGTCAAAGGCGATAGTCTTTGGAAGTTAGGTAAAAGATATAGTGTAACAATTGACGATATTAAAAAATTAAACAATCGTCAAGGAGATATGATTTATATTGGTGAAACATTAGCTATTCCGAGTAAGACAAAAGTGCTGGCTGCTGAAACAACGGAACCTTCAACGGCAGCACCGGCTAATACGGCTAAGCCGGAACCAAAACCAGAAGCCAAACCCGCAGAGCAGGAAACACCTGCAGTTTCGATTTCAGCAAGTGAAAAAGATTTATTAGCTCGCTTAGTAGAAGCTGAAGCAAAAGGCGAATCGTATGAAGGAAAAGTAGGGGTAGCAACAGTGGTGTTAAACCGTGTAGATTCTCCGAAGTTTCCAGATACGGTAACAGGAGTTATTAAACAAGTTGTCGGAAAAGCATACGCTTTTTCACCGGTCCAAAACGGATCAATTAACAAACCTGCTTCAGAAGATTCGAAAAAAGCAGTAGAGCAAGCATTGACTAGAAAAGATCGTTTAGACGATTCCATTTACTTTTATAATCCAAAAACAGCTACCGATAACTGGATCCGTTCACGTGCTGTCATTAAAACAATTGATCATCATGTATTTGCTAAATAAAAAAGAGCCGTTCGGGCTCTTTTTTTAGTCTAAAAAGATATTTCGTTCCAAACTGCCTTCAGAACCCGTTAAAACCAGACCAATATCGGTATCAGCTTCTAAGTTCTGAACGATGGTAAAAGGCACTTTATGTTGGTTAGCCGCTTGAATGTAGGGGGAGAGGTATGAATAAGACAAGGAGCCATTTAAAAACAAATGACCGTCTTTCACTTTTTTTAAAAGAGGCTTTATTTTTGCTGTATCCTTTTTCATGACTTGCCCTTTTTTTAGCGCAATTTCAATATTCTCACGTAGAGCAGTTAAGAAATATCTTCTTTCGTCTCTTTTTGTTTCCTTTGCTCCGTACATTCCTCGTTCTAAGTATTCTTCTAGTTGATCAGACATTGCGTCACTTCCTTTCATTATAAACTATAAACGATTATGGCTATAAGTAAAAGGGACAGGAAAAAAGGAAAATCACTGTGCTATATCACCTGTTTTTTTGCTGAGTACAAAGAAAAACAAAAAATGTGTTGAAATTTAGCCTAAAATATTGTTTAATGTAAATAGATAGAAAATCATATCGGTTTTTTATTAAAGGTTTGTAAGCGATTACAGATATACATACATAGCAGCGTTTGGGGAGACGCTCCTATGATTTTATGTTCAAAGCGCATTGTATAAAAAGGGGATTATATAGCTTTAGGGCATATACGGTCAAGCAAAGGGTCAGATAAATTAATAAAAAATCGCTATGTATTTTCATAAGAAGAACGGTCAACATTTTTGTTGAGCGTTCTTTTTATGCGTTCATATTATGTTTATTCCTCATTGCAGCAACTGATGAAAATTGTAAAGGTGCATTCCTCGTTTCATCTCTCTTATTTTACATAAGTTACATGCAGTATGTTTCAAAGCCTTAAAAAATATATGTCTATACGCTTGTTTAATCCTAACGAGGTGGTAGAAAAGGAATATTTTTTAAGAAATCACAAAAAAAGAGGCGATCGCCTATGCAAGAAGTAGGTGAATAACATATGTAATAAAGAGAATGAAATATAATTTGAGGAGGCATGTATCATGCAAGAATTTGATATTAATGACATAAGAAGACCATTCGGTGGTTTTGGAGGCTTTGGTCGTCCAGGATTCGGTTTCGGTCGCCCAGGTTTTGGTTTCGGTCGTCCTGGTTTTGGCTTCGGCCGTCCGGGGTTCGGCTTTGGCTTTGGTCGCCCTTGGGGTTGGGGCTTTGGAGCTCCATTTCTTGGAGGGTTAGTTCTTGGAAGTGCACTAGGAGGTCCAGGTTATTACGGTTATCCAGCACCATATTATCCGCCGTACCCACCATATTATCCTTATTATTATTAAAACAATGAGCGCTGATAAAGCGCTCTTTTATTATGTCCAATCCAAGGTATATATAGAATGAATGCAAGACGTTACGTTTAGAAAATGATAACAGTTTTAAATAAAGAATGAATGCTTAAGCTAAAGGAGACAAGTTTTCCTTGCAACAATTGTTGATTTTGCTATAATAACTTCGGTGGCATTTTTGGTCACTGGGTGGGCGAGGGATAGATGAAAAGAAGGAAATTAGATTGAACGCATTATTTGAAAAGTTGTTTCGTTTAAACGACCACCAAACAACTGTTGGAAAAGAAAGCTTAGCTGGGGTCATTTCATTTCTTTCCATCGTGTATATTATTGCTGTTAATTCAACCATTTTGTCTGATGCCGGTATTCCGCTTGAAGCAGGAATATTCGCAACAGTAGCTTCGGCTTTTGTAGGCTGTGTTATTATGGCTTTTTGGGCAAATGCGCCTCTTATTCTGGTGCCAGGTATGGGGATTAATGCATTGTTTACGTATACGATGGTTCAATCAATGGGGTTATCTTGGCAAGAAGGGTTATTAGCAGTAGTGATATCCGGCTTTCTTTTTATAGCATTAGCTTTTTCACGACTGTCTGCCAAAATTGTCTCTTCGATTCCGCATTCGCTAAAAGAAGCGATAACAGTCGGTGTTGGCTTATTTTTAACATTTATCGGTTTGCAAAAAGGGAAGCTTGTAGTTCCAAGCGAAAACACTTTTGTAGCACTTGGAGACTTGTCAGATCCGTTTGTGATCAGTACGCTGTTGACGTTAATTATCACAATCGTACTGTTTATCCGAAATGTGAAAGGTAACTTTTTGTTAAGCATGATTGCTGGATCAGTCCTTGCCTTCTTACTTGGTGTAAGAAGCGGTGCAGAAAAAGGACAGTCCGCTGGGAGCGTGAACGACTTCTTTAGCAGCTTTGGCACATTGTCTTTTGGAGCCATTGGAGACGTTGCGTTTTGGGCAGCTGTCTTTTCATTAACAATGGTATTGATTTTTGAAAATATCGGTTTGCTGCATGGTCAGCTAGGTATGATGAATCAAGATAGCAAATTTCCGCGAGCCTTTCAAGCAACAGCCGCCTCAGCTTTGCTAAGCGGCGTGTTTGGAACAAGTCCAACGGTGTCTTCTGTAGAAGGAGCATCTGGTATTGCAGCTGGAGGGCGAACGGGTTTAACATCGCTGATTACAGGAGTTTTATTTTTAAGTTCACTTCTGTTTATTCCATTTATCAAGCTGGTTCCAGATAGTGCTATTGCACCTATTCTCATTGTTATTGGAGCATTGATGATTCAAAATATCAAAAACATCAATTTACAGGACTTAACAGAAGGTTTCCCTGCATTTTTAATTATTGCGCTTATTCCTCTTACGTACAGCATTGCTGATGGAATTGCATTTGGGTTCATTGCTTATCCACTGCTTAAATTATTCCTTGGTAAAATGCGTGAAGTATCGATGTTTATGTATGTAAGCGCGCTGTTGTTTTTCTTGAATTTTGTGCTGCATTATATTGCTTAAAATAGACAGCTGAGTACTTTTGCTCAGCTGTTTTTTGTGTTTGCGGTAAAGAATCCTCTTTTTAGATATCATACTCCGTATTTCGTGTCCTTTGGCTAATCTGCCGCTTCTAAAATGACGTTTCCTGCGTAAAGTAGTACAGAAGTCGGAGGGGGATATAAGGGGGAGAAAACGATGGGAATTAAATTAATTAAAATATCAGCCGTTTATTTTGGAATTGGCATCATGTTGGGGTATTATATGTCAATTGTTCACAGCTATGCTTTGACACCTGTTCACGTGCACATCAATTTATTAGGATGGACGTCGCTTACGTTAGCGGGACTTATTTATTATTTGTTTCCTGCGTTTAGCGAAAGTAAATTAGCCAAACTGCACGTATGGTTGCATAATATAGGATTACCGGTCATGATGATTGGTTTATTTTTCATGATCGTACTAGAAAACCAAGCTTTTACACCCGTAGTGGCAGCAGGAGCAACACTTACAGCTATTGGCGTTTTAATTTTCGTATATCACATCCTTAAAAATTTGAAATCTGAACGATAAACGAAGAAGGTCGTTGACGATGGCTGCTAATTTCAAAAGGAAAAAGAACCAGCTATAGCGAATATACATGTAAACAAGGTGAAAGTGTGATTTACATAAAGGTGTGCTAGGCATCTTTATAAGGAGGGGTAAGCTGCACGGATTTCTAGCTCTTATAAAAGCCAATAAAAGGGCTGATTATAAGTTTCTTGCGGCGGAGATACTATGGGAGAACATCAACAATTAGTGCGTGTTAGGGAGCTAGCAAATGAAATTATTCGACTTCGTCTTCAAGACCGTACGACTTATGACGAATTAGAGTTGCAAAATAATGTAGAGTTGTTGTCTCGTTCTGTGGTTGACTTAGTAAACATTATGTTAGCCGAAGATGTGGATTCGTCTACGTCTTTAAAAGCTACAGCTTCTAAAATGAAAATGGTGTATAATAACATGCATCAAGCTGAGAAAAAAGATTATTTGCATTTCTAATTGCTAGGCTCCTTTTCGCCACAAACGAAATGGAGGTGTACGAGGCAGATGCTATCGTCACTAACGACTTCTGAAGCTATTGTAGCATCCGTTCTTGCACTGGTTGTCATTGCCGTTTCCATTATCTTTTTTGCCACTCTTATTATGGTTGTTGTTCGACGAGAAAGAATCAGCAGCTTGGTTAATCACGGAGAGCATGCAGATGGGAAGCAAAAAAGCTTAGGTGAATTTTTTCGTTCTTTACGAAAAAAATAACTACCGTTTTCTTATTAAATAGATAAAAGCGGTCAATTTAAACGTTGACCGCTTTTTTTAGGTTGTTTGCTTATTTTTTTCTAAAACAATACGCGCTGCTTCACTAACTGATGACACAACAGCAGAGGCGTGGCGCTGAACAGCTTTAGGAGCTGTAACCATAGCGAAACTGTTCGGCGTTAATTGAAACATAGGAATATCATTAAATGAATCCCCCACACATGCAATTTCCTCTGGTTTTAGCTGAAGATAATTTAATAAAATTTCAATGGCATTTCCTTTGCTGATATGTTTAGGCATAATATCCAAACACTGCTTGGCAGAAATATATGTATCAATATAATCACCAAACTCTTCGTTCACTTCTTTTTGCAGAGCTACCATTTCATCATGATCTCCAAGAACCGTGATTTTAGATGGCGAAAGAGTTTGCCCAAATGAATCTGTCATTTCAATTTGTTCTTCGATAGGGAAAAACATGTGAGTTTCAATTGCTTCAATAATTTCATTTCGCTGCTCTACATAATTGGTGTCGTTTGAACAGACAAGCGTAATACGGTTAGGATCTATCGTTTTTTTATAAAGTTGAACCGCTAAATCATTTTCAAACACTTTTCTATGAAGTTCTTGATTTTCTTTGGTCCACACAAATCCTCCGTTTTGGCTTATGCGATGAAATGTATTATTAATATCAGTAGAAATTTTTAAAATTTCCGTATCCATTCGTCCAGAAGCAAGACAAACCTCTACCCCTTGGCGCTGAAGTTCACTAAGTGCGTCTGCATTATGCTGTTCTACGTATTTTTCTTCGTGTAAAAGAGTGCCATCTAAGTCGCTTACAAATAATTTAATCATTTCTTGAAAATTCCTTTCCTTTAAAAATTTTCCGAGATAAGAACGTTACAAATTTATTACATTCCTTATTCTATCAGTGTTTCCCAAGAAACTCATAAAAAAAGCTCAAACCGGTGGTAAATTCAAAGAGATTAAGCCATAACTACATCAATTTTTCCCGCAGGAGTCTTCGCCTTGCCCTTCAATCAACAGCTAGAAACAGCTACATGAAACCTAGTTCACCATCACAATGAAAAAATCCGAATGGAGTTGATTCTCAGTCAAGAATCTGGATTCACCGTTCGGATCTTTCTTCAACTAAAATACATTTGTCGCAGCCTTTTTTTCAGGTTTGTTCACTGTAAAAAAACAGCCGCGGTCTAAAAGACCGCGGCCATATTTTATAATACGTTAAAATATTTCGCTTCAGGATGTGCAAAAACAAGGGCTGTAACAGAAGCTTCTGGTTCCATCATGAAACCGTCTGTTAACTGAATGCCGATGTCTTCAGGTTTAAGTAATTTAAACAGTTTTGCTTGGTCCTCAAGGTCTGGACATGCAGGATATCCGAATGAAAAACGCTGACCTTGGTATTTGGCTGAAAAACGCTCCGCCATTGTAAAGTCAGGCGAATCGGGGAATCCCCAGCGGTCACGAATTTGCTGATGAACACGTTCTGCTAAACCTTCAGCTAGTTCAAGCGCAAGAGCTTGGAACACGTGACTCTTTAAAAACTCGCCGTTTTCTTTAAATTTCGCCGCGCGTTCGCGAATGCCTGTTCCTGCTGTTACAGAGAAGAAACATACATAGTCCATCTCTTTTTCTTTAGGCTTTGCAAAATCAGATAAGCACAAGAACTGTCCTTTTGCTTGTCGAGGGAAGGTAAAGCGTTCAATTTCTGTTTTTTCATCAGCAGGATCATAAATAATTAAATCATTTCCGTCTGCTTGAGCAGGGAAGAACTGATAAATAACCGCTGGCTTAATTAAGTTTTCTTTTAGTGCCAGTTCGAGCAGGTCATCAACGGTTTCCTTTAATTGAACAGCACGCTCGTCTTTTTCAGCAAGCAGCTTATTCACTTTTCCTTTTAGTCCTAAGTGATGGCCTAAAAGCATCTGCCAGTTAATATACGGAAGAACCTGTGCCAAATCGTAGTGTTTGACAACGTGCCGCTTTAAATCAGCCGGTACAAAAACAGGAGCGTCCGTTGAAATGGAGGATCTTTCTAAAACAGCCGTAGCTGCTTGAGCGGTTTGAGGCTGGCGTTCTCGAACCGTTACTTTCTTTTCTTGCCGCGTTTTTAAATCTGCTAAAAGCTGAATAACTTCTTCTTTGTTCTGCAGCTTATTTGCTAACGCTAATCCGTCCATCGCATCTTTGGCGTAGAGGACCGCACCTTCATATTCCGGGGCAATTTTAAAGTCAGTAAATTTACGGGAAAGGGCAGCGCCTCCTACCATAATTGGAACATCAATGCTTGATTGTGTTAAATCTTGTGCAGTTAAAACCATTTGCTGAGCTGATTTTACTAGAAGACCTGACAGGCCAATGATGTCTGGCTTTTCGTCTTTTACTGCTTCAATCAGCTGCTGCGGCGTTACTTTAATTCCTAAATCAATTACTTTAAAACCATTGTTGCTCAAAATGATGTCTACTAAGTTTTTACCGATATCGTGTACGTCGCCTTTAACCGTTGCAAGAATTACTTTGCCTTTTCCAGAATCATTTTCAGTTGCTTCCATATGAGGTTCTAAAAAGGCAACGGATGCTTTCATAACTTCCGCACTTTGAAGCACTTCTGCTACAATCAGCTGGTTGTCATTAAACAAACGTCCAACTTCCGCCATCCCCTTCATAAGCGGTCCGTTAATAATATCTAACGGATCATCATATTGAGCTAAAGCCTGTTCTAAATCAGGAAGTAATCCTTCTTTTGTACCTTCGACAATATACATTGCCAATCGTTCTTCGAGTGTTAACGTAGAAATTTCTACTTTTGCTTCTTTCTTTTTATCACGATAAAAGTCGGTAAACGTGCTTAACGTTTCATCAGTTGTGTTAAATAATAACGCATTAGCAAGCTCAATTTCAGCTTCTGGAATAGAAGCATAGCGCTCTAATTTTTCGGTATTAACAATGGCATAATCGAGTCCAGCCTGCGTACAGTGATAAAGGTAAACGGCATTTAGTACTTCACGTCCGACTGGAGGAAGACCGAATGACACGTTACTTACGCCAAGAATGGTCAGGCAATCAGGCAGGGCTTCTTTAATCATTTTAATTCCCTTAACTGTTTCTTCAGCAGAACCAATATATTGTTCATCACCAGTCCCTACAGGAAACACAAGAGGGTCAAAAATAATATCTTTTGGATTAAAGCCATGTTTTTCAACAAGCAAATCATGTGAGCGTTTAGCAATCTCTACTTTTCGTTCTGCAGTAACGGCCATGCCTGTTTCATCGATTGTACCGACAACCAGAGCTGCACCGAATTTTTTTACTAGCGGTAAGATTGCATCAAAACGCTCTTCACCATCTTCTAAGTTAATGGAGTTAATAATGACCTTACCTTGTGAGTACGTTAAAGCTTTTTCAATAACTTTCTCGTCCGTTGAATCGATTACAAGAGGAACCTTCACTTTTTTTACAACTTCTTGAATAAATTCCTCCATGTCTTCCATTTCTTCACGGTCTGGATCTGCTAAGCAAATATCAATAACGTGAGCACCGTTTTTAACTTGAGCACGCGCAATTTCAGATGCTTCTTCAATTTTTCCTTCCGCAATCAGACGCTTGAACTTGCGAGAACCGATTACATTCGTACGTTCTCCGACAAAAAGAGGGCGCATAGAATCGTCATATACAAGTGGTTCAATACCGGTTACAGCATGGTTATGCTCGGAGCGATCAAGCGCACGAGGCGCAACCTCTTTTACCGCTTCAGCCAGTGCTTTAATATGAGCAGGCGTTGTACCACAGCATCCGCCTACAAAGTTCAGCCAGCCTTTATCAGCAAACCCTTTAATTTTTTGAGCAAGCAGCTCAGGGGATTCATGGTAATTGCCTTCTTCATCCGGAAGTCCAGCATTTGGATAACAGCTAACTGCTGAAGTGGCTAGGTCTGAAAGAGAGCGAATATGATCCGTCATAAATTCAGGGCCTGTCGCGCAGTTAAGTCCGACTGAAAGAGGCTTCATGTGTTCCAGTGATAAGTAAAAAGATTCGATATCTTGACCAGCGAGAGTTGTTCCCATAGGCTCAATTGTTCCTGAAATCATAATAGGAACTTCGGTTTTTAGTTTTTCAAACGCCGCTGTAATGCCTAGAAACGCGGCTTTTACGTTTAGCATGTCTTGACAGGTTTCGACTAAAAGTAAGTCAACGCCGCCGTCTAACAAGCCCCGAGCTTGCTCTTCGTACGATTCTACTAACTCAGGGAATGTAATGCCTCCGGTAACAGAGAGAGTTTTAGTGGTAGGACCGATAGCTCCAGCTACGAACCTAGGCCATTCGGGAGTTGAATATTTATCGCGGGCTGCACAAGCAAGCTTCACAGCTTCGATATTCAATTCATACGCCAAGTGACCTAAATCGTATTCATCAAGTACGGTAGATGTTGAGCCAAACGTATTGGTTTCAATGATGTCAGCACCTGCTGCAAAGTACTCTTCATGAATGCGCTGAATCACATGAGGCGCTGTTCGAGTCAAATATTCGTTGCAGCCTTCATATTCTTCGCCGCCGAAATCTTCAGCGGTTAAATCAGCATCTTGAATCATCGTTCCCATTGCTCCATCGATGACGAGTATTCGCTTCTTTAGTTGTTGTTCGATAAGTGAGCTCATTTATATCTTCCTTTCTGATGTAACAAGTTGCTTGTCATGAATATAGCGTGTTAGAATTTCGGTCATTTCATAGCGCATAAACGGCGTAATTAAGTAAATACCGTCAAATAACTCATATGCTGTATCAATTAAGTTTTTTGCAATCGCAAGACCTTCGACTTCACTGCGAATTCGGTCATTTCCCGTTGCATCCATGCGTTCTAGAATATCTTCGGATAATTTAATTCCAGGTACTTCATGGTGAATAAATCGAGCATTTCTTGCGCTTGTTAACGGCATGATACCGATGTATACCGGTGTTGTTAAATGTTTGGTTGCTTCGTATACCTCTTCAATTTGCTTAGTTGAATAGAGAGGCTGAGTAATGAAATAATGAGCCCCGCAGTCGATTTTCTTTTCCAAACGCTGAACGGCTCGGTCTAAGTGACGCACGTTTGGGTTAAAGGCAGCTGCGATGGAAAAATTGGTTTTTTGACCAAGCGGTTTGCCGGAATAAGATAGTCCTTCATTAAACTGAGCGATTAAACTAATCAAGTCAAATGAAGATAAATCGTAGACCGAAGTGGCGCCAGGGAAATCGCCAACTTTTGACGGATCACCGGTAATTGCAAGTACTTGATTCATTCCTAGCGTATGAAGTCCCATTAAATGAGATTGAAGTCCAATTAAATTTCGGTCGCGACAGGTAATATGAATAAGCGGTCGTGCTTTTGTTTCTTGCTGCATCAGTGTTGCCATTGCCAAGTTGCTGATGCGAGGTGAGGCAAGAGAATTATCAGCTAATGTAATAGCGTCTACTCCGACTTTATCAAGTGCTTTTGCGCCTTCTAAAAATTTCGTCGGACCAAGCTGTTTAGGCGGATCTAGCTCGACGATAACCGAGCGGCGCTTCTTCACAATTTCATGCATATGAGGTTTATCCTGCTGCTCACGCTCTTGAACCGTAACGGCTGGTCTCATTTTAACGACTTTGCTTGTAATCGGAGGCAGGTCTTTTAAGGCAGATGACATTGCGCGTACGTGAGCTGGTGTTGTACCGCAGCATCCTCCAATTAAGCGAACCCCTTGTTCGCGGAATAAACGCGCGCTTTCTACAAAGTAGTCTTCATTCGTTTCATATTCCAGCTTTCCTTCCACATACGCCGGAAGGCTGGCATTAGGGTAAGCAGATAAGAAAGCACGATCAGGAAGCGGTACTTCTTCAAGAGACTGAATCATATGATAAGGACCTAAACGGCAGTTTAGCCCGACAACATCTGCTCCCAACGCTTCTAATTCTTTTAATGCATCTGCTAAAGGACGGCCATCTTGCAGTACGCCAATATCATGCAGGGAAACGTGGGTAATAATAGGCTTATCCGTTTCTTTTCTTGCCAGTGTAAGAACGGTTTTTAATTCTTCGAAATCATAGTATGTTTCAAACAAAAGGCCATCCACGCCTTCATTTAAAAGCCAAAACATTTGTTCACGAATGCTTCGCTTAACCTCTTCTAAACTAATAGCGTTTTTTTGGAAAGAACGAATTCCGCCGAGTGTACCAACCACGTAAGCCTGATCTTTTGCAGCTTGTTTCGCTAATTTTACACCAGCAACATTGATGTCTTTGACTGAATCTTCTAATCCATAACGGGCAAGTTTTTGATAATTAGCAGCGTACGTATTTGTTTGAATAACGTTTGCACCAGCTTCTACATAGGCTCTGTGAATACGAGAGACCTCTTCTGGTTTGGTGATGTTTAGTTCTTCAAAACAGCTGTCAATACCGTGTGAGTAAAGGAGGGTACCAGTGGCACCATCCCCAATTAAAATTTTAGACTTTAAATCTTCAAGTAACCCCATGTCAAAACCTCCTTAAATTGTTCCGCTTCTATTTCACGAGTGATTCGTTTTATGCAATATGCCGATAAAATAGAAAAAGTCTTCTTAAGAAGAAGACTTTTTTCGCCTTCTTATCTTCCAAGCAATAAATTGCTTGCTGGATTTAGCACCATGTCTCTAACGACTGGTTGCTGAGGTTTCAAAGGGCCAGTCCCTCCACCTCTCATGATAAGAATCAATTGTATATAATTGAAACATATTTTTTTAAATAGAAAGAATACTTATTTAATAATTTATCTGATTTTTAGAAATTATACAACAGTAAATTGTGGATTTCCAGCAAATATTGAGGGAAATTTAAAAGCTAAAGGGAAAATATCCGTATATTTTGTTTGAAAATGACTGTTATGTTAAGGGTTAAGGAGTTTTTTGTGAGAAATACAAAAAGAAAATGAAAAATAAAAAACAAACGAAAAGGTACAAGCGCTGGGAGATGCGTAGATTTACACGTAAAAAGGCTCGTCTTTTTTTAAAAGTTCCTACATATAGTGAACTATGAAGGGTAGAAGGGTGATGGGCATGAAAAGGTGGAAACTCACGCTGCAGGTTGCTGCTACGTATGTAGGCACCGTTGTAGGAGCCGGTTTTGCAACAGGCAAGGAAATCGTTCAATTTTTTACACAGTACGGGGAACTTGGAATGGTCGGAATTTTGGTCAGCGGCTTGTTTTTTATTTGGCTAGGTTCGAAAATGATGCTGCTTTCGCACGCAATTGGGGCTTCTTCTTATCAGCAGCTTAATACATATTTATTTGGTGATGTGCTTGGAAAAGCGGTAAACGGTGTAATGATTGTCATTTTATTTGGAGTAACTTCAGTCATGCTAGCGAGTACGGGGGCAATAGGAAAAGAACAGTTCGGGCTGTGGCCTCCTGTTGGGATGATTTTTACAATTGTTTTAACTTATATATTTATCGCAAAAGGAATTAACGGTATTTTAATGGTTAATTCTCTTGTTGTGCCGATGATGCTTTCATTTGCTTTTATCATCTTTGTGCCAAATATCAGCTATTTCTCACTGATTCAAACGAAGCCGGATTTAACGCTCGTCACACAGTGGAAGTGGGCGGTTAGTCCCTTTTTATATATTTCCCTAAATCTAGCTTTGGCGCAAGCCGTTTTGGTTCCATTAGGAAGCTCGGTGAAAGATAGGAGCGTGATTAAAAAAGGGGCCGTAATAGGAGGATGTGTACTTACGTTTATGCTTGTTTCTACTCATCTTGCCCTTTCCAATTTGCCTTATTCATTTCAACTTGATATTCCGATGAGTGCCGTTGTTAAAAATATCTCAGCGTGGGTGAATGTTTTATTTACGGTAGTTGTGTTAGGCGAGATTTTTACTACATTGATTGGAAATGTATTTGGAATCGCTAAGCAGCTTCAGTCATTTCTTCCCCTGAATGACAAACAAGCTTTTGCGTTTATTATCTTGGCTTGCTTTATTATTGGGCAATTCGGATATGCCCAGCTTCTTGAGTTTTTGTATCCGATATTTGGCTATATTGGACTAGCTTTTGTATGGATGCTATGTATTAAAAAAGAAAAAATAAGCTAAAAGCTGGATTTTAAAGAATAGATGTGAAAAAACGAAGTTAAATGATGTGACAAGTCGATTTTACTTTGCTATAATGTAAAACAAATAAGACTATAGCAGTCGAATATATTATCCTTCGGGGTCGGGTGTAAGTCCCAACCGGCGGTGATAAAGCGTATGCTTTTAAGCCCGTGACCCGTTTTCATACGATGTATGTTAGCGGTGGATCTAGTTAAAATCTAGAGCCGACAGTAAAAGTCTGGATGGGAGAAGGATCAGGAAGCACAGTTGTTTTTTTGTGTTGAATTAATAAGGGACACGCTTGCCTTTTTTAAAGCTACCCTTGTTTTTGTACACAAAATATAACTGTTTATTTCGTATACAATTAGCGGAATTTTGCATAGATAAAACTGATTCAGCTCAGCCGACCCCTTGGACATTTGTTCAAGGGGCTTTTTTATTTTCAGTGGTTGGGGGAAAGATAAATATGAAAAAAAAGCAGCTGCTATTTCAAAACGGTATAAGAAGTTGGAATAGCGCCAAAGCAGGTGAAGAAAATGTTCACAGGTATCATTGAAGAAATTGGAAAAATAAAACGTATTCAAAAGGCCACAGAAGCAATTGTTCTTACGATTGATGCGAAGACCGTGTTAGAAGATGTGAACTTAGGGGACAGTATTTCAGTTAACGGCGTTTGCTTAACCGTAACGGCTTACTCTCAAAATGAATTTACGGTCGATGTCATGCCGGAGACGATTAAAGCAAGTACCCTTCAGCTTCTAACCGTTGGATCACGTGTTAACTTAGAGAGGGCGATGGCTGCAAATGGCCGGTTTGGAGGGCATTTCGTTAGCGGACACGTTGATGGAATTGGAACCATTGTAAGCAAAACACGTAAAGGAAATGCCTTTTATTATGAAATTCAAGTGGATCCTGAACTTCGTGAATTTATGATGTTAAAAGGATCTGTTTCCGTAGACGGAACAAGTCTTACTATTTTTGATGTCAGCAACCAATCATTTACTATTTCTCTTATTCCTCATACGGTGCTTCACACAGTCGTTGGAGACAAACAGCGAGGAGACAAGGTGAATATTGAATGCGATATGTTAGCTAAATATATGCATCAGATGATGACAAATAAGTCAACTCCTGGCGCCTCGAATCGTTCAGGTAACATGAAGGATTTATTACAGCAGCATGGTTTTACAAATTAACAGTGAGGTGAAAGAGATGTTTCATAAAGTAGAAGAAGCCATTGAAGAGTTAAAAAAGGGAAAAGTGGTTATTGTATGCGATGATGAAGATCGAGAAAACGAAGGAGATTTTATTGCATTAGCCGAAAAAACGACGCCTGAGGTTATTAACTTTATGGCTACTCATGGAAGAGGATTAATTTGTACACCTGTTAATGAAGAAATTGCGCATAAATTGAATCTTCACCCGATGGTAGCGAACAATACGGATGTACATGGAACAGCATTTACAGTAAGTATTGATCATATTTCAAGTACAACAGGTATCAGTGCATACGAACGCTCTGCTACCGTTATGGCTCTTGTAAATGAAGCGACGGTAGCAAGTGATTTTCAACGCCCAGGACATATTTTTCCATTGATTGCAAAAGACGGGGGCGTTCTGCAGCGTGCAGGTCATACAGAGGCTGCTGTTGATTTAGCAGTATTAGCAGGAGGAAAGCCTGCGGGTGTTATTTGTGAAATTATGAATGAAGATGGAACAATGGCACGCGTACCGGATTTAACAAAAATTGCAGAGCAATTTGATTTAAAAATGATTACAATAAAAGATTTGATTGCCTACCGCCGCAAACATGACCAGCTTATTAGCCGTGAAGTAGAAGTGAGCTTACCTACGGCATTTGGTGAGTTTAAAGCTGTAGGATATACAAATAAACTTGATAATAAAGAACATGTGGCTCTTATCAAAGGTGATATTGATCACAATAGCCCCGTTCTCGTTCGCGTTCACTCTGAGTGTTTGACTGGAGATGTGTTTGGTTCTGAACGCTGCGACTGCGGTCCTCAGCTTCACGCAGCTCTTACGCAAATTGAAGAAGAAGGACGCGGCATTCTGCTGTATATGCGTCAAGAGGGCAGAGGTATTGGCTTACTAAATAAGCTAAGAGCATATAAGCTGCAGGAAGAAGGATACGATACCGTAGAAGCGAATGAAAAACTCGGGTTTGCTGCAGATTTACGAGAGTATGGAATCGGTGCTCAAATCTTAAAAGACCTTGGAGTCAAACAAATGAAGCTTTTAACGAATAACCCTCGTAAAATTACTGGGCTAAAAGGCTACGACCTTGAAGTGATCGAGCGAGTGCCTCTTCAAATGCCGGCAGTGGATGCCAATAAAAAATACTTAGATACAAAAGCTAAAAAATTAGGTCATTTATTACATTTATAATTTTACACTTTTTTTCGTTATAACAAATGAAGCTAATTCATGAAAAGAAATGTAAATAACTATATATTAATACTAGCAGGAGGAACAAAAGATGAATCATTTATATGAAGGAAATTTAGTAGGCACAGGATTAAAAATCGGAATCGTGGTAGGGCGTTTTAATGAATTTATTACAGGCCGTTTACTTAGTGGAGCAGAAGATGCGCTCAAACGTCACGGCGTAGCTGATGAAGACGTAGACGTGGCTTGGGTGCCGGGCGCTTATGAAATCCCATTAATCGCCAAAAAATTAGCTGAATCTAAAAAATATGATGCAGTGATTACGCTAGGAACCGTTATTCGAGGAGCTACTCCACACTTTGATTTTGTATGTAATGAAGTAGCAAAAGGCGTTGCATCTCAAAGCTTACAAACAGGCGTGCCAATTATCTTTGGTGTATTAACAACTGAAACAATTGAGCAAGCAATTGAACGTGCAGGAACAAAAGCAGGAAATAAAGGATGGGAAGCTGCAGCATCAGCTATCGAAATGGCTAACCTTTCAAAAATGATTGAAGGATAATAGATACCATTCCATTTTTTGTAAGCTGAAGAGTTAAAAGAGGCTGAAACAAAAGTATGTTAGTTGAAGGAAGATCCGAACGATGAATCGTTCGGATTTTTTCATTGGAATGGTGAACGTAGGCTTCAGGTATGTAGTGGCTTCTAGCTGTAGATTAAAGGGTAAGGCAAAGACTTCTGCGGGAAAAGCCGAAGAAGTGTGACCCCGCAGAAGCGGAAGCTACGAGGAGGCTCAGCGGCCGCCCGCGGAAAGCGAAGTCTTGCACGGAAATCAACAGCGGTGTAGAAAGCGATCTATACTATCTCATGTATCCCGTTTGTTCGCCTTTAGATTGGATTGATGTAGCTATGTCTCAAGCTCTTTTGAATAGAAGCTAGCTATGTATAATTTGGCTAAAACGTCTTACTCTAAGTAATAATTAGGTCGTAAAAGGGAGACGTCTATGCCTCATTATACTGCTTTTTTTGCATTGATTATTATCAGCACAGCCGTTTTGCTTACAGTATTCATACGTAAAAAAGATAAAAAGCTAGTCGTTTTGCTTTTTTTTATCATTGGAATGGCTTATGTACTAGAGTATGTTGTATTTGTGTTGTTTGAAAGTTACGATTACGATCCTGATTTTATGACCAATGAATATTTTGATAATTTGTTTGGTTCCTTAACTTCTCAAGCGTTTGCTTTTCCAATCATGGCTATGGTGGTAGCTGCTTATCAATTAAAATTCCGCTATATTTTATTCATTTCAACTATGTTTATGGGGATTGAAGAATTATTTTTACACTGGGATATTTATACACATCACTGGTGGAAAACAGTTTATACAGGCGTTTTAATGACTATAGGCTTTAGCATTTCAAAGATTTGGTATGTATGGCTAACAGAACGGTATATGACATTTGTGCATTACACTACATTTGTTCTCGGGATGCTCGCCATTACTTCTACTATTATGTTTATGCTGTTAGCATATTTTCATAATAATTGGTTTTATACGGGATGGTTTGCGTCGGCTACTCATGATTCCGTAAATGCCACGATGATTTACGTTTGTATTGTTACGATTCTCCTCGTTTGGAGTGTAGCCAAAGAATTTTTTGTTGGAGCTGGAATGATTATAGCGGGGCTGCGTATAGTAGATATTTTACTGATTCACTATGGGGTTTTGCTGGTATCTATTACCACTTCACTTGTTCTTTTTACGCTTCTACAAGCGGGTGCATTCATTCTGAGCGTTATGCTTCAAAACTTTATTATGAAAAATTGTTATGGGACGAGCAAAAAAGACGTTGCGTTTCCAGCGAAGAACTACTAAGATAATACGTAACTCAAATAGTTTAGTTCAATAATATTTGAAACAAAGAAAAATGAATTGACGGTTATGCGTATTATTTGTAAGATAGGAAAGCAAATAATAGAAAGCCGAAACAGGGGAGTGAAGGATTCGTGAAAGAGTCCTTTTTTGTAGAAAAGGTACTTAATAATAATGTATTAATTGCTAAACACCTTACCTATGATGAAGTTGTGCTAATTGGGAAAGGAATAGGGTTCAATAAGAAAAAAGGCGATGAAATCGATGCAAAAGCCGTGGAGAAAATGTTTTTGTTAAAGAGTGAAGAAGAGCAAGAACAGTACAAGCAGCTTTTAGCGCAGGTGGATGAAGACGTGATTGAAATGATGAATGATATTGTAACGCACATTCAAAAGCGTGTTGACATTCCTTTGAATGAGCATATACACATTTCATTGACGGATCATATCGCGTTTGCGATAAAACGTTTTCAGCAGGGAATGGGGCTTAAAAATCCATTTTTACTTGAAACAAAAGCTTTATATCCAGAGGAATATACGATCGCATCTGAAGTGGTAGAAATTATTAGTCGCAAAATAGGCGTGCACCTTCCAGTAGGAGAGATTGGTTTTATTGCGCTTCATATCCACAGTGCGCTGACTGAAAAAAACCTGCTGGAAGTGAATCAAGACTCGCAGCTTATTCAAACGATTATTAATGTGATTGAAGAATCGCTTCATCTGCAGGTAGACAAAGAATCTGTGCACTATATGAGATTAATTCGTCATTTGCATTTTGCTATTGATCGAGTAAAAACAGGAGAAAAAATAGAAGAGCCAAAAAAAATTGCTTTGCTATTGAAAGAAGAATATCCCCTGTGTTACAATGTGTCTTGGAAAGTGATAAAAGTAATGCAGCAAGCGTTACATTTACCTGTGTATGAAGCAGAAGCAGTTTACTTAACGATGCATCTGCAGCGACTTATAACAAAAACGGATTTATAAAATCATTTCAATACGTGTTACTGATACGATCAGGCATGAGTGAGAAATGAAGCGATGTGTAATTGGATGAGTGTATCCATTTATCGTTTCTTTTTCCTCATGCCTTTTTTGTTACAAGAAAGCGCAATCATTTAAAGTCTAGGCTTCAGGACACCAGGAGATGTAATGAGTTTTCTAGTTAAAGAAAGCGTTTTATGAAAGCGCGTTAATGATTTACGTATCAAATAAATAGCTTGTTGCACACTAAATATATAAAAGGAGGTAAGCGCCATGTTTAAAAAACTTTTTGGAGTATTACAAAAAGTCGGAAAAGCGCTTATGTTACCGGTTGCGATTTTACCGGCAGCAGGGATTTTACTTGGAGTAGGGACAGCGCTTCAAAACCCTACATTGTTGGATGCAGTACCGGCACTTGGTGCAGACTGGGTTCAATTGGTTTCAAATGTTTTGTCGCAAGCGGGTCAAATTGTATTTGACAACTTATCGCTATTGTTTGCCGTTGGTGTTGCCGTTGGTTTAGCTGGTGGTGACGGTGTAGCAGGTATTGCTGCAATCGTAGGCTACTTAATTATGAACAAAACGATGAGCACAATCTTAGTTGCTACAGGACAACTAGATCCTGACAAAATGGGTGCCAATCCAGCTTACACTAGCATCTTAGGAATTCCTACGTTAGCTACAGGTGTATTCGGGGGTATCATAGTAGGTATTTTAGCTTCATCCATGTATAATCGTTATTTCAATATTGAATTACCATCTTATTTAGGGTTCTTTGCAGGAAAACGATTTGTACCAATCATTACTGGGGTATTTTCAATTGTTTTAGGTGTTATTATGATTTTCATTTGGCCGCCAATTCAAAGCGGATTAAATGCTTTCTCTACTAACATGATTGATGCAAACCCAACTTTATCAGCTTTTGTATTTGGATTGATTGAACGTTCATTAATTCCATTTGGACTTCATCACATATTCTACTCTCCGTTCTGGTTTGAGTTTGGTGATTACGTTAATAAAGCAGGTCAACATATTCACGGTGACCAAAAGATTTTCTTTGCTCAATTAGCAGATGGCGTGCCTTTAACAGCAGGAACATTCCAAGTTGGTAAATTCCCGTTCATGATGTTCGGATTGCCAGCAGCAGCTCTTGCGATTTATCACGAAGCTCGTCCTGAAAACAAAAAATATGTAGCTGGTATCATGGGTTCAGCTGCTTTAACATCTTTCTTAACGGGTATTACAGAGCCGCTTGAGTTCTCATTCTTATTCGTAGCACCCATACTATTTGCAATTCATGCAGTATTTGCTGGTTTATCATTTATGGTTATGCAATTATTAAATGTTAAAATCGGTATGACATTCTCAGGTGGGGTTATCGATTACGTTCTATTTGGAGTTATGCAAAACCGTACAGCATGGTGGCTAGTTATTCCAGTAGGTTTAGTTCTAGCAGTTATTTACTACTTCGGTTTCCGCTTTGCAATCCGTAAATTTAACTTAAAAACACCGGGTCGTGAAGATAAAGAAGAAGGAGAAGAAGATGTAAAAGTAGAAGCAGCAGAGCTTCCAACAAATGTTTTAGCTGCACTTGGCGGTAAAGAAAACATTACACATTTAGATGCTTGTATTACGCGTTTGCGTGTATCAGTAGATGATGTAGGTAATGTTGATAAAAACCGCTTGAAAAAACTTGGAGCAGCTGGTGTTCTGGAAGTTGGTAACAATATTCAAGCTATTTTCGGTCCGAAATCTGACACGTTAAAAGGTCAAATTCAAGACATTATGAATGGCAAAACACCGGTTGTCACAAAAGAAGAGACAAAAACAATTGAAAAACCTGTTGCAACATCTGAAGTAGGAAGCGATAATGGTAATGATATTGTTTCACCGATTGAGGGAGAATTGGTACCTTTATCGGAAGTACCAGATCAGGTATTTTCACAAAAATTAATGGGTGACGGTTTTGCAATTATTCCGAAAACAGGCACAGTAGTTGCACCAGTGGACGGAAAAATAGTAAACTTATTCCCGACGAAACATGCTTTAGGTATTGAATCAACGACTGGACGTGAAATTTTAATTCACGTTGGTATTGATACAGTTAATTTAAAAGGCGAAGGTTTTGAAGCTTTAGTTGCCCAAGGCGATGAAGTGAAAAAAGGACAGCCTCTATTGAAAATTGATTTAGACTTTGTAAAAGAAAATGCGCCATCGACGATTACGCCGATCATTTTCACGAATTTACAAGCTGATGAAAAAATTGATATCTTAAAGCAGGGCCAAGTTTCTCAACAAGAAGCAAATATTATTAACATTTCAAAGTAAAAAGGAGATTGATTTAACATGGCACAAAAAACATTTACAGTAACAGCAGACTCAGGAATTCACGCACGTCCAGCAACAACTTTAGTACAAGCAGCAAGCAAATTTGATTCTGATATCAACTTAGAATTCAACGGTAAAACTGTAAACTTGAAATCAATCATGGGCGTTATGTCTTTAGGTATTCAAAAGGGCGCTACAATCACTATCTCTGCAGAAGGTTCTGACGAAGCAGATGCACTTGCTGCTCTTGAAGATACAATGAGCAAAGAAGGATTAGGCGAATAATGACAAAGGAAATTCAAGGCATTGCCGCTTCTAGCGGCATTGCTATTGCCAAAGCATTTCGTCTAGAAAATCCAGAATTAACCGTTGAAAAAAAATCAGTAACTGAAGTTGAAGCAGAAGTAGCACGTCTAGAAGCTGCGCTAGAAAAGTCAAAATCAGAACTTGAAATTATTAGAGAGCACGCTCGTAAAGAACTTGGAGATGACAAAGCAGAAATCTTTGAAGCTCACTTATTAGTTCTAAGCGATCCTGAACTTATTAATCCAATTAAAGATAAAATTACAAATGAAAATGTAAACGCTGAACATGCACTCGATGAAGTAGCGGCAATGTTTATTAATATGTTTGAGTCAATGGACAATGAATATATGAAAGAACGTGCTGCTGATATCCGTGACGTAACAAAACGTGTATTAGCTCATCTTTTAGGTGTAAACGTTTCAAATCCAAGCTTAATCTCAGAAGAAGTTGTCATTATCGCAGAAGATTTAACGCCGTCTGATACAGCACAGTTAAATCGTAAGTTCGTAAAAGGATTTACAACAGATATTGGCGGACGTACTTCTCACTCAGCAATTATGGCGCGTTCAATGGAGATCCCAGCTGTTGTAGGTACAAAAACAGTTATGGAAGACATTCAAAACGGCGTATTAGTAATTGTTGATGGTTTAGATGGCGAAGTTATCGTTGATCCAAGCGAAGAAACAGTAAAAGCTTACGAGAAAAAAGCCGCTGAATATGCAGAACAAAAAGCTGAGTGGGCTAAGCTTGTAAATGAAAAAACGGTTTCAGCTGATGATTATCACGTTGAACTTGCAGCTAATATTGGTACACCAGAAGATGTAAAAGGCGTATTAGAAAACGGCGGCGAAGGCGTTGGCCTTTATCGTACAGAATTCTTATATATGGGCCGCGAAGAGCTTCCGACGGAAGAGGAGCAGTTTACTTCTTATAAAACAGTTCTTGAACGTATGGAAGGCAAACCAGTGGTTGTTCGTACTCTTGACATTGGTGGAGACAAAGAGCTTCCTTATTTAAATCTACCAAAAGAAATGAACCCATTCTTAGGATTCCGTGCCATTCGCTTATGTCTAGAGATGCAAGACATGTTCCGTACACAGCTTCGTGCGCTTCTACGTGCAAGCGTATACGGTAATCTGAAAATTATGTTTCCTATGATTGCTACTGTTGATGAGTTCCGTCAAGCAAAAGCTATTCTTTTAGAAGAAAAAGCTAAACTTCAACAAGAAGGCGTACAAGTTTCGGAAGACATCGAAGTAGGGATGATGGTAGAGATTCCTTCCTCAGCGGTAATCGCAGATTTATTTGCTAAAGAAGTAGATTTCTTCTCTATCGGAACAAACGATTTAATTCAATACACGCTTGCTGCTGACCGCATGAATGAGCGCGTTTCTTATTTATATCAACCGTATAACCCAGCGATTCTTCGCTTGGTGAATATGGTAATCAAAGCGGCTCACAAAGAAGGTAAGTGGGTAGGCATGTGCGGAGAGATGGCAGGAGATGAGATTGCAATTCCAATTCTTTTAGGTTTAGGCTTAGATGAATTCTCAATGAGTGCAACATCTATTCTGAAAGCTCGTTCTCAAATCCGTCAATTATCAAAAGCTGATATCGAACCTCATTTAGATACAATTCTATCAATGTCTTCTACGGAAGAAGTTATTGAGTTCGTAAAATCAACTTTTCATATTGGATAATAAAAAGGTGTGATCATATATGATCACACCTTTTTTATCTTTTAAGCGAAAATAGTAGGCAGAAGCATATTCGCAAACAGCATTGTAAGAAGTGCTGCTACGATCATGCCAAGGCTAGAAAAAGTACCTTCAATTTTTCCAAATTCAAAAGCTCTTGCTGTACCTGTCCCATGAGAAGCTACTCCTAAAAGAAGACCTCTTGCTAGAGAAGAGTGCAGTGCGAGGAGCTTAATCAGTTTTGGAGCGACCATACATCCTACTACACCTGTTATAATCACAAACATAATGGTGATATTTGGATCTCCTCCTAGCGTCTGAGATACATTAACTGCAATAGGAATCGTAACCGATCTTGGAATCAAGCTATGAACCAGCGTTGATTGTAAATGAAACACTAATGCTAACAGCATGGAAGATATCATGGCAGCAAACGTGCCGAGCCCTACGCTTAAGCTGATTTCAACACGATGTTTTTTGAGTAAATCAAAATACTTAAACATAGGAACAGCAAAAGCAACGGTTGCTGGTCCAAGCATAAAGCTAATAGCACTGGCACCTTGCTTATAATGATCATAAGAGCCATTCGTTACTAATAAGATACCAATTAAAAGAATGGGGGCTAGTAAAATAGGGGAAACTAGCATAGACTTATATTTTTTATAGAGCACTTTTGTGCCGACATAAACGAGCAGTGTAAGCGGAAGAGCAATCCATGTGAGTAATGTCATTTTAGCGTACCTTCCTTTCTTCTTGAAATATGTTCTGCAATGATTCCCGTTATAGACATCACAATAATCGTACTGATTGTGATAATAATCACAATCTGGATTCCAAAATGCATCAATACATCTCCATAATTGATGAGTCCAACGACGGCTGGTATGAAAAATAGTAATAGTTCTCCCACTAACAGTGTTCCACCTTGTTCAACCCAGCTTAATTTAATTACTTTAAAGTACAGTAAGAAAAACAGTAAGAAAAATCCGATGATACTACCTGGCACTGGGAGGTCAAACCACTGTGAAATACTTTCTCCTATTAAAAACAGAGCCGTTAGTAATAAAATCTGTAAAATCACCATAATCAGTTTCATGATTAGCCTCCTTTATTTATGTTCTTATTCATTCATTCCTAGTTTGTTGAGACAATAATGGAGTCGTCTATGCTGAAAAGACGACTCCATCATGGGAAAAGAGAAACTATTTGGATTTTGCAAATGGGGATACAACTTGAGTAAATGAATGCTACACACTTATCTTACAAAAAAACGACTATAATATGAAATATATAATAACTATGATAACTATTCTTTTTAGTTATAGTTGAAAGAAATCTCTTTACAAATGCGTTGGTAACCTTTTCAAAAAAGAGTTTGTGAAATACAAGGTCTAATTATTTAATAAAAGGCAATTAAAAAAAGAGATGGAGACATGCTTAAATCAATTCAATCTAAAGACGAACCAAGGGGATAAATGATTTAGTATGAATGACTTGTTACACCGCTGTTGGTTTCCGTGCAAGACTTCGTTTTCCGCGGGCGGCCCCTGAGCCTCCTCGTCGCTTCCGCTTTTCCCGCAGGAGTCTTCGCCTTGTTCTCCAATCAAAAGCTAGAAGCTGCTACATATATGAAACCTGAGTTCACCACTATGAAAAAAATCCGAACGAGTTTGATTTTCTATCAAGAATCAAACTCATTTGGATTTTTAATTAAACTACTTTTGTCTCAGCTTTGTTAAACTGTACTTTTAATATAATCAATAAAAGCCTGTGTAGCGTAAGAGATATAGCGATCTTTTTTAACGATTAAAGCAATTTCCCATGGAATAGCATTCTCGAGATTAATTACTTTCACATGCTCCAAATCAAGTTTTTCACATAATGAATAAGGGAAAAGAGCAATGCCGAGATTAGCAGCTACCAACTCTCCAATGAAGTCCCACTGAGAGCTTTTAAAAGCAATATTAGGGGTAAATCCATTTTTTAAACATTCGTTATAGACCATTTCATGCATGGTGAAGTCTTCATGAAAGGAAATAAGCGTTTCGTCTTTTAACTCTTTTAATGAAATCGTAGAATGCTGAGCCAACGGATGAGATTTATGAACAACAAGCTGCAGTGTTTCTCGGGCTAAAGGAGTCGTAAAAAACATGTTTTCATCAACTGGAAGTAAAACTACGCCCACATCCACTTCGCCTTGTTCCACAAATTTTTGCATTCTTTTAGCGCCATATTCCACTAATTGAATATGAATCTCAGGGTATTGCTCTCGAAATGCTTTAATAATAGTAGGAAAAAACAATGTACCAATAATAGGGGGAATGCCTATTTTGATGGTTCCTCTTTTTAAATGCATTAAATCATAGAGGGAATCCGATAAATCTCGGAGAGAAGATAAAATGCTTTCTGCTTGCTCGTACACAATTATTCCTGCATCGGTAAGCTGAACTTGTTTGCCAGCGCGATCAAACAAAGGTGTGCCGAGCTCTTCTTCTAATGATTTAACCATTTTACTGAGAGAAGGTTGAGAAATATGCAGCGCTTCAGAAGCTCTTGTGAAATTTTTATGTTTAGCCACTTCTGTTAAGTAATGCAAATGGCGAACATCCATTTTGTATACCTCCGTGTTCATACATGCTAATTAATAAGATACACACATTCTACCACATTCACAATCAGCTCTATACCTTTCTTTCCTATCAAATAAAATGATCAGTAGAAGAGGTAGTGAATACGAAAGAAATTGCCAACAATATATATTTACACATTGTTTATTTTAGAAGTATAATATATAAATCAGTAGAACGGTTACATATCGATCACAGAATCAATCAATAAGGTGGTTAGAACGGTTGAGTAAAGCAGATGAAATAAGAGATATCGTTTATATTAATGGCCATGTAAATAAAAAATGCTTTATTACATATGGAATTGAATTTAAAGAGTTTTATCATTCCCTTCCTACGCCGCTTGCAAATATATTATTGTTAAAGCACGGTTTTGAAGACAGTGATTACCATTACCAAACCCATATGGACTACGTAGAAGAAGAACAAATTCATCTTTTAGCAGAGGATGATGTTTATAATTATGGTGATTTTTGTTGGATTGATTTTGAGGATGTATCTTCGTTAGATTTGTTAGAACCTCAAGATATTGCAGCGCTGCTGTATTTAGGTCATTTAAAAAAACCGCTCAATTCGCCATTTAATAATAAACTCGGTAATCAATTTGTTTATTTAGCTCATGATGATGGATTTTACAACAAAATCTATTTTCGAGACGTGTATGATATGAAGCATATTTTAAGCCGAATCATTCCGTTGAAAATGTCAGAAATTAAGCAAAAAAGATTTGTATTTAGAAGGAAGAAGTTAGAATATCCAATATTGCCGCTCGTGTTAGCAAATACGCTTCTTACTTTAACGAATGACGGTTTGTTTATTGATTTTGAACACATGGTGCAATCCCGTAGAGATATTAAAATTCCTTTGTATACAATCGGTGACTTTGACGACATGAATGAAATGTATAATGATCGGTTTGAGCACAAAGAGATGAGTAAATTGCAGGCGCATCTTGTTCTCACTCATAAAGAGCTAGAGTGGAGCATTGAAGAAGTTCAATAGTCTAAAAAGAGGTTGAGACATAACTAAATGAACCCAACCTAAAGACGAACACATGAGATACATGAGCTGGACTGCTTATTACACCGCAGTTGATTTCCGTGCAAGGCTTCGCTTTCCGCGGGCGGCCGCTGAGCCTCGTCGCTTTCGCGCCTGCGGGGTCTCATCCCTTCCGCTTTTCCCGCAGGAGTCTTCGCCTTGCCCTCCAATCAACTGCTAGAAGGAACGAAACAGATAAAACTATATTCACCATCACAAAAAAACGAACCACTAATCAAACATGTTGATTAATGGTTCGTTTTTCACTTGGGCTAAAATACCTTTGTCCCAGCCTCTTTTTGAATAGCCGTATAAAATGGATTTTTCCATTCCATTAGTACGGCGTAGTTGTGTGAATCTTCATCTTCAATATAGTTGGCTGCAAGACCAATAGGCGTTCTGCCACAGCGCATTAAAAAGGTCATAACCGGGTCGTAGAGAGTTCCGGCTGATACAAGGTTCATGTATTCAACGGGCGTGTACAAGGAAGCCACTGATGCGTATCCAGGGATGCGGCACCCGCCGAGCAGCCTTTCTAACTTGTAATGAATCACAACTTCATATAAAGACTGCAAAAGCAGCTTCCCAAGCCCCATCGATCGATGCGAAGGAGTAACGCATACGTCCACTACATAAAGCGTATTACCAGAAGGGTCGTGCGTATGAATATATCCGCTTCCTGTTACTTCATCCCATGTATGAGCCTCATTTCCTTCCACTGAAACAATCGCGCTTGTGATAGATCCGCATATTGTCCCGTCTATCTCCACGCATAGCGCTCCATCCGTAAAAAGGGAAACATGGTTATTTAACTGATCTTTGCTCCATAATAATTCAGAAGGGAAAGGAGGGGGAAAACTTTCTTCTTGAATCCGAATCAACTCATCGAAGTCATTTGATGTATATGATCGTACCGTACATGTGACAGGCTTATTTTGATGAAAGACAAAGCATTGCTTTTTATACACTGCTTTTTTGCCTCCTTTAAGAAAAAATTTTCAGATAATTAAGTATACCATATGGAAAAAAGAAATTATTTCATATTTATTGAAGAATTTGACGAGAACGTGATAAAGTTAAAAAGATTCGAACTATTAGACGAGGTGAAAGAAATGGATGTTGAATTAAAAGGAAAAACAGCGCTTGTATTTGCGGCCAGCCAAGGGCTTGGCAAAGCGATTGCTGCCAGGCTCGCAGAAGAAGGCGCAAACGTTATGATTGCAAGTCGTTCAGAAGAGAAACTAATCCAAGTAGCGGAAGAGATTTCATATCTTGGAAGCGGACAAGTGTTACATAAAACGGCAGATGTCACGAAAACTCAAGACATTCAAGATGTTATTCAATATACAGTAGATACGTTTGGAACCATTGATATTTTAATTAATAATACAGGAGGTCCTAAAGCTGGGAACTTCCTTTCGTTAACAGATGAGGATTGGAAGCATGCATTTGAGTTAAATCTCCTCAGCTATATTCGTATCATTCGTGAGGTAGTGCCCGTTATGAAAAAGAGCGGAGGGCGTATTGTCAATATTGCTTCTTCTTCCATTAAAGAGCCAATCGCTGGACTTATTCTGTCAAATACATTCCGTACCGGAATCGTGGGACTTACCAAAACACTTGCTTCAGAACTAGCAGAGGACGGTATCTTAATTAACACGGTTGCGCCAGGAAGAATTGCAACAGACCGAGTGAAAGAGCTAGATACCATTCGTGCTGAAAAATTGGGAGTAGACGTTTTAGAAATTGAAGAAGAGATGAGAGACAAAATTCCTCTTAAGCGCTACGGTCAGCCTGAAGAGTTTGCTAAAGCCGTTGCTTTCTTTGTCTCGGGAGCGAATTCATATATGACAGGCCAGTCATTTCTAATCGACGGAGGCATGGTGAAATCCATTTAGTTACATAGAAAAACCCTGCAGCCGCAGGGTTTTTTGTTAAATCCAAGTTGTAACTTGATCTAATGGTAAACGATCGCTAGCGTGTGCTTCTTTAGCCGCTTTTCCAACTGAGATAAGCATAACTGGAATGTATCGATCCTCAATTTTAAATTCTTCTACAAATTTTTGAGCGTTAAATCCGCCCATTGAGCAAGTGTCTAATCCTTTTGCTTTTGCTGCAAGCATGAATGTCATAGATGCAAGAGAAGCATTCGTAAACGCTGCATCGCGGGCAAAAGCACCGTTTTTATAAGCGCCGTTAATTTGTCCTGACAAAATATTTTTTACGTCTTCTGTCATGTGACCTGCTTCGACTAGTGGATTGTACACGTCATCTACATTTTTATTGGCTTCTAAATCACCTAAGACAGCTACTACAGCGCCTGCTTCTGTAATTTGTTTTTGGTTATAAGCAATTGGAAGTAGACGTTCTTTCGCATCTTGGTCTGTAATAACAACAAAATGCCAGTGCTGTAAGTTCCAAGCTGATGGTGACTTCACTGTTGCTTCTAAAAGTTCCGTTAATTCTTCTTTGGTTAATTTAGCTGAAGAGTCATATTCTCGAATCGATGTACGTTCATTTACCACATCAAAAAAATCTTTTGTCATAATAAAAACCTCCGTTAAAAGTATGTATTTCTTTAGTGAATCGATGCACATTTTATAATGATACACTATTGAAGTCAATTTATATGCTTCTAGTATACCCGCTCTTATGTGCTGTCACTCACAAAAAAATGCATACACTTCTTACCATCGGCTTAACGTGATTGACGAGATGTAAGATAAGCTTCAATTCGATCACAGGCTTCACGCAGCGTGTTCATGGAATACGCATACGACAGGCGTACATATCCTTCACCGTGGGAAGAAAAAGCGCTGCCGGGTACTAGTGCAACACCCGCTTCTTTTACTAACTCCAGGGCAAAATCAAATGAATTACTGTGGAAGTTCTGAATAGAAGGGAAGATATAAAAAGCACCCGTCGGCTTTTCTACGTCAAATCCCATGTTTACTAGTCGGTCATAAACATAATTCAGTCTTTGTTCGTATTCTTTTTTCATATCTACCGCATCATTTTTGCCTGCTGTCAGTGCCTCGAGTGCAGCTGCTTGAGAGACAGAAGAAGCACAGCTCACGTTGTATTGATGAACTTTTAAAATATGTTTGGCTAAATAAGAAGGAGCAAATAAAAGGCCAATTCGCCAGCCTGTCATGGAATGAGACTTTGATACTCCGTTAATAACAATTGTTTTCTCTCTCATAGATGAAATGGAGGCAATGGACTGATGTTTTTTATCAAAAACGAGCTCGCTGTATATTTCATCAGATAGTACAAAAATATTTTTATCGCTTAAAAGAGCAGCAATTTCTTCTAATTCTTGCTGTGACAACGTCACGCCTGTAGGATTAGACGGATAAGGTAAGATGACGCATCTTGTTTTAGACGTCAAATGTTGTTGGATTAAATCCGCTGTTAGTCGAAATCCTGTTTCGGTTGTATCAATATGTACAGGTTTAGCGCCGTTTAACCGGATAAGCGGTTCGTATCCTGGGTAAACAGGTCCAGGTAAAATAACTTCGGAGTCTTCTTCTAAAATGGTGCGAAGAGCAATATCGATTGCTTGACTAGCTCCAATGGTCACAATCACTTCATCGGCTGGGTTATAGTGCAACTCATATTTTTCTTTGACAAATTGAGCTGCTGCCTCGCGCAGTTCTATCGTTCCAGCATTGTGGGTATAAGAAGTTTGGTTATCATCAATTGCAGATTTTGCCGCTTCTTTTACATGTTGTGGTGTTAAGAAGTCAGGTTGTCCAATTGTGAGGGATAAAACATCTTGATATTGTGAGACCATATTATAAAATGTACGTATTCCTGATAATTCAATTTCTTTGACACGTTTATTGATTAAGTGCTCCATAGTTTCAAATCCTTCCGCGTATTTTCAACTCATTTTATCACAATGAAAATAGGTAAAAAACCACTATTTGCGCATTTTGCAAATAGTGGTTTTAAGTTAGGTGTTATACAGCTTATTATAAGCAGTTGTTAGTTCATAAAATTGTTCTTCGTCTCTGTTATCTAACGCATCGTCGATAAGAGATTTCAAATGCTGTTTATTAAAGTTTGTACTCATAGTCGTTAAAATACGATCAGCTTCTTTCGCGTAATAGTGTTGGTAAGGTGTGTACTGAGATGAGTGAGGATAGTGATTCATATTTTTTCGATAAGAACTCATAACATAAACCTCCTTTTTAAAAATAAAACGCAGCTTCTATTACTTGAAATGTACCCTTTCTATATAGTTGTTAACCCTGTTTTTAGCTGCGAATGTGCTAAGGTATGTGTTAGGGAATCAGAGGTTCCTCGCTTCACGTTTAATTCTAGATTAAAAATAATAAGCGCATAAAAAGACCTGCATATATATGCAGGTCTTGTATATTAGTCAGTGTGTATTTGGCCTTCACGCCAATAAACGGGGGAAACGTAGCCAAAATCAACTTCATGATCGTCCAATGTTACAACGCAGTGATCAGAGCCTTCTTGTTCTTTAATATCTTGATATACAGCTTCTTCTACGTTTTCAATAATGGTCATTTCATTATCGTCATTAAAAAGAATGACGGAGCCTTTCATATTACGAACACCTTCTTTTAAGATTATTCATTCACTTTGTGTAGTATAAACCGTTTTGGCTGTAGAGTCCACAGCTATCTTCGATTTCTTGTTAAAAATTTGTGAACAGGCTTTTAGGAATGAATAAGAAACCCTCTAAATAAAAGAGTAACCGACTTGTCTATTCTTTCTTGAAGGGTAGCAGAGTCGGGTTGGTTGGTACACCAGTAGAGAAGTGTGCCAAAAAAATTAAGTATAGCAATAGAAGCCATTTCTTCGGCAGGGATATCGACTATAAGTTCACCTCGGTCTTGTCCTGTTTGAAAAACTTTTGTAAAATGAGCACGCATTTTTTCAATTTGAAGAATTTCAGATTGTTGAAAGGAACTGTTGGTAATAGCAATATGAAACCAAGAGCGGATTAGGTGAGGGTTCGCTTCTTCGTTTGATTGTGCTAGTAATAAAAACAGTTGTTTAACAATGGCAGCAGTTGATTCTTCTGTTTGGAGGAGCTGTTCTAATTTATAGGAGATACGGTTTGTGAAATTAATTCCAAGGTAGTGAAGAACTTCTTCTTTCGTTTTGAAGTAATTAAAAAATGTTCCCTTTGCTACACCCGCTTCATGGGTAATTTGAGACACAGTCGTTTTTTGATATCCCTGCTGTTGGAATAAAGAGATAGCGGCTTTTTGGATGCGTTTTTTTGTTTCTTCTTTTTGTAATCCTCTGTTCATAAATTACACCTCGTTTTAATAGGAGTAGTCGTTTGACTCAAGTTCATAAGCTAGTATAGAGAAGTAAAATAGAGCAAGTAAAAAACTGAGCAGAGGATGAGACGAAAGGGATCGACGCTCATGTTTTTATATAGTATATAATATTCTGTCAATTCATAAAACAATATTTTATGTATATGTTTTAGGGAAAAAGGATAACAAAATAAGAAAATTTTTCTTTACGGATATAAGAGGCGGTCACTATAATGGGAAATATGGACTATTAGATAAGCAGGTGAGATGAGAGGAGTAAGTATATGAATCGAGATAAAGGAATTTTGTTGGAAAGTGGTACAAACGAACTGGAAATTGTCGAATTTGAGATAGGAAATGTTTGGTTTGGCATCAATGTAGTAAAAGTTAGAGAGATTATTAATCCCGTATCTATTACACCTGTTCCAAATGCGCATTCTTACATAGAAGGTATTATAGAGCTAAGAGGGGAAGTACTTCCTGTTGTTGACATAGCAAAAGCGTTAAAAATGGAACCTTCAAATACGCCGGAAAAAGATAAGTTAATTGTTACAGAGTTCAATCAGCAAAAAATTGTCTTTCATACCCATGCAGTGACGCAAATTCACCGTATTTCTTGGAAAGAAATTGAGAAGCCTTCAGATTTGTATCAAGGTTTGGAAACGCAGATTACTGGAGTGGTAAAATTAAACGGTCAAATGATTCTGCTGTTAGACTTTGAAAAGTTGATTTCTGACGTGAACCCTGATGCGGGTATTAATCAGTCAAAAATAAAAAAGCTAGGGGCTAGGGAACGCTCTAATAAAAAGATTGTCGTGGCTGAAGACTCGCCGCTGCTGCGCCGAATGATTGAAGATACTCTTGCACAAGCAGGTTATGAGAACACGGAATTTTTTGAGAACGGTGAGGAAGCGTGGAACTATCTAAGCTCGGTGATCGATGAAGGTGTGGAAATCAGTGATCAAGTCCAGCTGCTTATTACAGATATAGAAATGCCGCAAATGGATGGGCATCATTTAACTAAAAAAGTGAAAGAAAATCCTCAGCTTTCTATACTTCCAGTCATTATCTTCTCTTCTCTTATCACAGAAGATTTACGTCACAAGGGAAAGATGGTAGGAGCGGAAGGACAAGTAAGTAAGCCGGAAATCGGAGAGCTTGTTGAGTTAATCGATCTCTATATTTTGTAGGATCACAAAAAAGTGCCTGAAAGCAGATTGCTCCACTTCAGGCACTTTTTTAAAAATAACTTTTACCCAGCGGTTTAAACACAGGTGCTTGCCGTTTTCTTGGAGTCGAAACAGGGCTTTTAGCCGGCTGTACGAGATGACCCGTATATTTAGATAATAAGCGCTTCGCATAAGATAATGACATAGTCGTTTTGGGATTTCGATACTGATGGTTTAAATGGCCGAGGTGTGATAACTCTTTGAAGTCTTCTTTCTTTGGAGGCATATGGAAAAAGTAGTCTCCAACTGATACAAGTACATCTGATTTTTGTTGACTTTTACCAGGGTTTGGCGAAAAGTGAAGTCCTTCTTTTTTGGCTTTTCCTTCTAAAATTAGTTGATCTAATGCAATTTTCTTTAACGTATATAACTGCTTAGGATCAGGAGCAGCTTTTGCGTGACGATTTACAGTGAAAATAGCTTGTGCAATCTCAGATACAGACGGGGTCAAAGAGCCTTGTCCATTTGCTTGAGACATACGTTCACTCCCTTTCTATCATATCAGCTGTTCAACCTATAAGGTGAAAGCTGATACGTTCATTATAGCGTGTCTTGTCCCATTTGAAAATAATTACACGAAGAAGTATTTTGGTAATTAATGAAATTTCCTATGTATAGGGTTTGTTTTGTTACGCTTCCTTATACAAGTAAAGTGGAACAGCACGCCATACTTTCTATTTTAAAAAAATGCTGCTCGCACAGTTAAACCATCATTGATTAGTAAATCCCGAACTATTGAGCCATTCGTCGAGAAGGTCGAATATAAACACCAGTCCCATTTGGCACAATTTGAGCTAGCTCATTTACTTGGGCATTATACATGCGAATGCATCCTTTGGATACGGCTTTTCCAATAGAACTTGGATCATTTGTTCCGTGAATGCCGTATGACTTTTTAGACAAGCTTAGCCACATTGTACCAAAAGGCCCCCCGGGGTTTGGCTCCCGGTTAACGATAACAAAGTCTCCAGTAGGGGTTGCGCTCAGCATTTTTCCTGCTGCAATGGGATAGACTTTTTGTATGATATTATTTCTTCGTAATTCAAGCTGCTTTTCAGCAATAAACACGTGGATCGTGTAAGGAATGAGCTCTTTATCAGGGAGGTTTGGAATGGTGATTACTTGCCCAGGCTTCAGCATACTATGGCTTGCAAAAGGATTAGCCATCCACAGGTCTTCAACCGGAACCCGGTAGTCACCTGAAACGCTTTGCCAGGTTTCACCGCGCTTTACTATATATCTCATTAACTTCGCTCCTTTGATATATGACTATGTTGTAACAGTATACGATTGAAAAAAGTAAAAGTGACTTTTGTGAGCATAAAGTTATTTTGAAAAAGGTGTTGAAATTACATTGACTTATAAGCATGGACTAATTGATATAGGTTCAAATACGATACGCCTTGTTATTTATGAATACAAAAAAGGCAGAGGGTTTAAGCAAATTGAAAACGTGAAAGTAGCTGCACGGCTTCGAAATTATTTAAGTAAAGAAGGAGTGTTAACGGCTAAAGGAATATATACCTTGCTTGATACGCTTAAAACGTTTGGAGTTATTACCAAGCATCAGCAGCTGCCGCACGTTACCTGTGTGGCCACAGCTACCATCCGTCAAGCGGCTAATGCAAAAGAAGTTCTAGCGCTTGTAAAAAAAGAAACGGGCTTTTCTATTCAACTATTGTCTGAATATGAAGAAGCGTATTACGGCTTTGTTGCCGTTATTCATTCCACTTCGATCGAAGAAGCCATTACAATTGACATTGGTGGGGGAAGTACGGAAGTTACGTATTTTCGCAATCGAGAGTTAGTGCAGTACCACAGCTTTCCGTTCGGTGCCTTATCTCTGCGTCTGAAGTTCGTCAAAGGCAATATTCCCACTGCAGAAGAAAAAGTAAAAATCCGCGATTTCGTGATCCGGCATTTCCATACTGTCCCGTGGCTTTTAAATCGCCAAGTTCCGATTGTAGCAATTGGAGGAAGTGCAAGAAGTATGGTGCAAGTGCATCAAGGTTTTATCCACTATCCTCTCGCCGGGCTGCATCAATATGAAATGAATTTAGCTGATATATTGCATGTGAAATCTGCTATAGGCTCATTGTCTTATCACAATCTTCAAAAGCTAGACCGCTTGTCAAAGGATCGTGTGGATACAATTTTGCCAGCGATTGAAGTATTTCAATCATTATATGAAACAGTCAACGCGACTCGTTTCATCTTAAGTCGCAAAGGCTTAAGAGAAGGGGTGTTATTTAAGGAGGCTTCTGATGCTAATATCCAGCCAATGTACCCCGATGTCATACAGCAAAGTTTTCAAGAAATAATGGAAGAGTTTGAAGTAAGTAAAGATTATGTCAAACAGCTTACGCGCACAGCTATTATGATGTTTCAGCACCTTAGGGAGCAGGGACCGGTTGATTTAAAAGAGGATGACTTAGCGCTTCTTATAAAAGCTGCGCAAGTGTATGATATAGGAAAGTATATTGATGCGGAATCAAGCAGCCAGCATACGTTTTATGTGCTTGCTAATCGTACAATCGATGGAATTTCACATAGAGAACGTTTAAAGCTGGCACTTGTTTCTTCATATAAAGGGAAGTCTTCTTTTAGGCAATATGTTGCTCCTTTTAAAAAGTGGTTAACAAAAGAAGAACAAAAAAAAGTCCAGCTGCTCGGTGCAGTTTTAAAAATAGCTGACGGTTTACATGCAACAAAGCGAAATGTTGTTCAACATATTGACATGAAAAGCGATGAAAACACAGTTACGATTAAACTATTATGTACAAAAACCTTTCGTCCTGAACAATATCAGGCTGAAAAACAGAAAAAGCATCTAGAAAAAGTAGTGAAAAAAAATATTGTTCTTGAATTTACTAAGCTTTAGAATAACGCTGGATCGGTTAGAATATTCAGTATAGCTAACTAGATTAAATCCATTATCCTGGAAGGTGAGGCTAATGTTAGAAAGTAATCGCACTTATAAGCAAACCATACAAGTGGCTGATTCAGCTTATTACAATAATCGTGAATTGAGCTGGCTGGCTTTTAACAAGCGGGTGCTGGAAGAAGCAGTAGATACGAAAAACCCTTTGCTTGAGCGGTTTGAATTTCTAGGAATTTTCAGTTCAAATCTGGATGAGTTTTTTATGATTCGGGTAGCCGGATTAAAAGATCAAGTGAAAGCTGGATTTAGCAAACCTGAAAACAAAGCAGGCTTAACTCCTAAACAGCAGCTATTTTCTATCTCCAAACAAAACCACGATCTAGTCAAGCAGCAGTATGATACGTATATTCATACACTTCTTCCCGAATTACAGAAATACGGCGTGGAAATCATTACGGTTGAAAAGCTGGAGAAATCAAATCTAGATAAGCTTGAACAGTATTTTGACGAGCAAATCTTTCCCGTATTAACTCCTATGGCTATTGATACCTACCGGCCGTTTCCTATGTTGATGAATAAAAGCTTGAACTTAGCAGTCGTCCTTTCAGAAAATTTAAATGACGAGCAGCAAATTGCCGAGATAAAAGAAAGGCTAGCTATCGTTCAAGTACCTTCGATGCTAACGCGCTACATTGAAATAGCCACGTCAGATTCTACCCGTCTATTTGTATTGCTAGAGGATGTAATTGCCTATTTTATTAAAAAGTTGTTTAAGGGATACCGCGTTTCTTCCGTTTCTCAATTTCGAATTACCCGCAACGCAGATATGACTATTCACGAAGAAGACGCTCAAGATTTACTAAAAGAAATTGAAGAAGAGTTACAGAAGCGAAAATGGGGAGCGGCTGTTCGGCTTGAGATTAAGAGTCCATATGATCAGGGTGTACTAGCGCATTTAAAGTCAGTACTTGAAATTGACGATGAAGATGTGTATGAGATCGAAGGACAGCTGGATTTAACCAGTTTATTTTCGTTTTATAGATTACTTAAATCTACGCATGAAGAGTTGGCTGAAAAAGCCTTTATTCCTAAGCTTACAACAGAGTTACACCCGGATCAAAATGTTTTCGACCAAATGATTCAAAGAGATATTTTGCTTCACCATCCTTATGAATCGTTTAAGCCGGTACTTGATTTTGTTAACGGTGCAGCAGACGATGAAAATGTGCTTGCTATTAAGCAAACGGTATACAGGGTAAGCGGAGATTCTCCCGTTATTAAAGCATTAAAGCGAGCGGCTGCAAAAGGTAAACAAGTGACGGTACTAGTTGAACTAAAAGCGAGGTTTGATGAAGAGAATAATGTGCAATGGGCTAAAGAGCTAGAGCGGGCAGGGTGCCACGTGATATATGGAATGACTCATTTAAAAACGCATGGTAAAATTACGCTCGTGGTGAGAAGAGAAGGAGAGCATATTAAACGGTTTGTTCATCTTGGTACTGGGAATTACAACGATGCGACGGCAAAGATCTATACGGATATAAGTCTTTTTACTGTCAACCGAAACATCGGGATAGATGCGGCCAATTTTTTTAATTACTTAAGTGGCTATACGCAAAAACCAGTATATCATCATTTATCCGTTGCACCATTTGATATAAGAAATGATTTTTTGCATCTCATTGATCAGGAAATCCATTATCACAGACGGTATGGCAATGGAAGAATCATTGGGAAAATGAACTCATTGACGGATAAAATTTTAATTATGAAGCTATATGAAGCTTCTATAGCTGGTGTGACAATCGAACTCATTGTTAGAGGAGCGTGCTGCTTGCGCCCTCAAATTCAAGGCGTTAGCGAGAATATAAGAGTAAGAAGCATTGTCGGACGATTTTTAGAGCATAGCCGAATCTATTATTTTCATCATAATAAACAGGAAAAGTTTTTCTTTTCATCTGCAGATATGATGACAAGAAATATGGTGAAACGAGTAGAAATTTTATTTCCTATCTTGGATACACATTTGAAAAAAAAAGTGTGGAAGTGGCTTGAAGTTATGCTTGCTGATAATGTAAAAGCACGAGAACAAGACCAAGAAGGGAATTATCATTACGTCATAAAAAAAGAACATGAGCTCTCTATTAATAGTCAAGAGATCTTTTGTCAATATGCTCTTTGCGACGATCAAGAATAACATAAAAAAAGCCGAGTGCTCGGCTTTTTAGTCATGTTATTATCTAGGAATGGGACCAACAGGACCGTATCCAGGTCCGTAGTATGTGTTATAAACAGGAGCACCGCCTCCATAGCCGGCACCAGGGTAGCCTCCTCCAGGAAATCCTCCTCCAGGAAATCCACCGCCGTAAAACGGAACTGGATAAGGATAAGGTGGTGGACAGCACCCAGGTCTGCCTCCAAAACCGCCAACAGCTAGTCCGCCAAGCAGCCCACCAGCTAAGCCAGCAACAAAAGGAAATCCAAAAAAGCGCTCGTCACCATTTGGAATATTACGATATCCTGTATAGGGATATTGATAGTACATAATTTAACCTCCTTGTCAGTTGTCTTTGTAGTGTATGGCTGAACGGAAGCTTTTGAGCCTGGTTTATTTCTTTAAGACTAGAATTAGGCGGTCATGATCAGCTAAAAAAAGACAATCAACATAAAAACGCCCTTACAGGGCGTTTTTATGTTGATTGCAAGGTGAAAAGCGTAATTTCAGGCGTAGCTAAAAAACGAAAAGGAATGCGAGTGGTTCCTAAGCCTCTATTCACATAAAGCTTCATTTTAGAATCTCCAACTTCGTACATTCCTTCTGGATATACCGTCCCAAAGGGCGGTGTAATCAAAGGACCGTAAAAAGGAATTTGAATTTGGCCTCCATGACTATGGCCGGAGAGCTGAAGATCCACTGGAAAAGGAGCTGCTTTGACAGCAACGTCAGGTTCATGAATCATAGCAATAGAAAAAATATCCGGCTGTAATTGTCCTAGCGTTCCTTCATATTGTGGATTCCCAAGCATAATATCATCGAGTCCACAAATATGAATGTAGCTTTTATCAGGCATGGACACTGTGTCAACTTCATTTACTAGAAGTCTAAATCCTGCGTCTTCAATGGCTTGTTTATAGATATTTGTTCCATATCCTCCATGGTCATGGTTACCATATATGGCATATTTTCCAAGAGGAGCCTGAAGCCTCTGTAAAATTGGAGGAATTCTTTCTGGATGCGGGTATTCATTAGGTACATCCATTAAATCTCCGGTAAATAATATGATATTGGGCTTCAAGTTATTTATGGTCACCATAAGCTGTTCTAGTTGTAATAAATCGTAAGAGAGTCCAAGGTGAATATCACTAAATTGTAAAATTTTTATTCCGTTAAAGCTTTTCGGAATATTTTTAGAAGTAATTGTATGACGAACAATTTGCAGACGTCTAGGCTCAATATATTTGGCATATGTATACCCAAAAGACGTGGTGAGCAAAGACCCTAACGAAATAGACGCTAGTCCTTTCAAAAAAGATCGTCTTGTATACGTCTTTTTCATGCAAAATCAACCTATTCCTTATAGTTTTCAAGTTTTCATTATAGCATTGTTTTTTTTATCATCACAACGAGAAGTCTGCTTTTAAGTTAAATAGATAAAAGTTTCACTTTATTCAGAAAAAATAGTAAAATGATAGTTGTAAAACACTTATGTTTTGGGGAGGAAGATAAATTGAAGAACAAGGTCGTAATTGTTACTGGCGGTTCAAGTGGAATGGGAAAATATATGGCGAAGCGATTTGCAGAACAAGGTGCTCATGTGGTAATCACAGGTAGATCAGCCGATCGATTACAAGAGACAGAAAATGAAATTAAAACGTTTGATGGACAGGTACTTTCAGTGGTAATGGATGTACGCAACCCAGAAGATGTGGAACGAATGGTTCAAGAAACGGACAAGGCATTTGGACAAATTGATTTTTTAGTTAATAACGCTGCAGGCAATTTTATATGTGCAGCTGAAGACTTATCCATTAACGGATGGAACAGCGTAATTAATATCGTATTAAATGGTACATTTTATTGCAGTTCTGCAGTAGGGAAATATTGGATCGATAAAGGTGCAAAAGGTGCCATTACAAACATTGTGGCTACATATGCCTGGAACGCAGGAGCAGGTGTTATTCATTCAGCTTGTGCCAAGTCAGGAGTTTTAACCATGACGCGCACGCTCGCAGTAGAGTGGGGGAAGAAATATGGTATACGGGTAAATGCGATTGCACCGGGGCCAATCGAGCGAACAGGAGGAGCCGATAAATTATTTGAGTCAGAAAAAATGAAAGCGCGTACATTGAATTCTGTACCATTAGGACGCCTTGGAACTCCTGAGGAAATAGCAGGATTAGCCAGTTTCTTATTCTCCGATGAAGCGTCTTATATCAATGGGGAATGCATCACAATGGACGGGGGACAGTGGCTAAATCAGCATCCTTTTTAAGTTTGGATACGCACTAAAAAGTACAAAGCAAACCGAGAAGGGCTAGCAAAATTATGCTATTCGTATTATACTAACGTAAAGTGAACAAGGAGAGGGGAGAGTTGAGTGGACCCGTTAGATGTATTAACAAACATAGAGAAAACTCTTCCGTATTATCAAGCAATTTTTAGTGCAGATGGACATAGAGTAATTGGCTATGAAGTGTTGGCGAGGTTTCAAAATGAAGGGGAAATTGAAAGTCTCGGCCCATTCTTTCATGATGATGCGATTCCGGATGAATATCGCATAGAAGTTGATTATGCTGTTTTAACACAAGCGCTCGAGCATATGTTGACCCAGGAAGAACAATTTTTAATTTTTATTAATCAGAACCCTAATTTATTAATGAACGATCATGGAGAATCTTTGCTAGAATTATTGCAACTTTTCGAAAATAAAGGATTATCTCTTGATCGAATTGTTCTCGAAATTACCGAACACAATTTTAGTGGAGATTTGGAATCACTTCAACACTTACTAAAGTATTATCAAACATATGGTATTAAGATTGCAATTGATAATATAGGAAAAGAAAGTAGTAATCTAGACAGGATTGGGTTGCTTTCACCAGATATCTTAAAAGTAGATTTACATATTCTAAGACAAACGGACATGGCGCAGTCGTATCAAGACGTATTGTATTCTTTATCTCTGTTAGCAAGAAAAATGGGTGCTACGCTTCTATACGAAGATATAGAAGCCTCCTATCAGCTGCAATATGCATGGAGAAACGGAGGCAGGTATTTTCAAGGTTATTATTTACATAAGCCGGCTGCTGAACTTGTCGATCCGAACATCTTAAAGGATAAACTAAAGGAACGTTTTGAAATGTATATCGCTCACGAAAAGAAAAAGCTGCTTGCTGTTTACCAGCTGACAGAACGCTTTCAAGATAAAATGCAGCAGGTAATGACAAAGTGCAGAAAGCTAGAAACGTATGACGATATGCTGCCTGTTATTGCAGAAGAACTATCCAACGTGTGTTTTCGCCTTTACATCTGCGATGAAAATGGATTTCAAAAGTCTTCTAACTATGTAAAGAAAAACGAGGATTGGATTCTTGAACCTGAATATGTAAAGAAAAATTGGAGCTGGCGCCCATATTTTCTTGAGAATATTATTCGAATGAGCTATGAAAAAAAAGGCATATTATCAGATTTGTATAATGATATTGAAACAGGTGAGAATATCCGAACTTTTTCGTATCCGATTGATAATATGCACTATATATTCCTTGATATTTCATATTCTTTTTTATACGAAAGAGACGTTTTGTAGAGAATAAATAAGTTGAAGTTAAACCGGCAACCAGCAAAAGTGGTTGCCGGTTTTTTATGTTTTTTTAGAGGAGAACGACAGTCGGTTATAGAGATATGCATAGGCAGAGAAAATTTCGGAATTCTAATAAAAAAGAAGTTAAGGAGCTGATTTAATTTGAAGAAAATATGCTTACTTGTCTTTTTGCTGATTGTCTTGTACTCAGGAAAATCTGTTCATGCAGAAGTATCAGGAGAGATTAGGCATGAAATCTTTATAAATTTGCAGGACGCTTATCAGGCTCAGCTAAGAGCTGCGTCTGCCCATACTAATCAAGACGCTGTTCGTGAGCTGAAATTGTTTTTAGATGATGAGTATGCATCTGTGTTTTTTAATGAGGCTCTCTTACAAAAAGCTCAAGGGTATGTCGGAGAGGGACCTGAATATTTAACACATTACATCCCTTTCTTTTCTTTCGATGAACACACGAAGGTAGCTCTTCATTCCGACCAAAACAAAGCTTATGTCTATCAATTTTTTCCGGCTGTGCATAATGAACGGGTAAGATACCAAGATCATTACGAAATGATCACGTTAGTAAAAAAACAGGGGAAATGGAAAGTGCAAAAGTTTATATATAGTAAGTAACACTCAAAATAGCCGAGGAAAGCTTATTTTGAGTGTTTCTGTTACCCGATGTTAAGAAGCTTCTCAAGCGCTTGAAGGTCAAATCCTCTGATAATTTCCTGGTCAACACGAATGGTCGGCGTGGAATAAGACTCTAACTCAGTAGTCATTCGTTTTCGAGCAGAAGCATCTTTAGATACGTCAAATTCTTTATAGGAAACGTGATGGTGCTGTAAAAACTGTTTAACAATTTCGCAAGGTGGGCAAGCTGGTTGTGTGTACAACTCTATAGATCTCAATGAAAGCACCTCCCTATATTAAAATGAATGGTGTTAAAGTAGAATGAAGTTTTGTATGATACATAGTATATCGCTATGTTATTATAATAAAAAACGACATATATCGCTATAATAAGGCATTTTCTTATGAAAAATCACGTAAAGTACTTGTGTTTTTTTAGTATGTGGCATATAGTGAAATGGTGTCTTTTAAGTATTAGTTTAGATAAAGTATTTATTTGAATTGATATTGTAGAAAAGTCGAATGCGTAATGATGTAATAGGTGAAAGGAGAGATTATATGTCACAATTACAAGGTATTTTAACTCGTCTTGTGAATCTCCGTGAGCAAGCAAGTGGAAGTGAAGCGCCACAACGCTTCTTCGAAGTAGAGGGAAAAAGAATTTGCAGCGTGAAATATCATGCAAAAACTGAAACATACGAACTTGAAGTATATCAAGATGGTGAAAAGCCAGCCGTTTATCAATTTGATAACGTTGATATGATTGCAATTGAAATTTTTGAACTTATTCATTAAGGGATAAAGCAAAACGAATGCCGCAAAGGATTTTATACTTTGCGGCATTTTTTTGTTACTGCGTATGGAGTTTTTGCGGTGGCTTCTGCCCTATTTTCTCGAGAAATATCGACAAAGTGATAGAGGATTTTCTGATAAATAGAAGGAACGGGTCGAATGCTGTAAAAAAAATAAAATAAAAAATTCAGATAATTATGAACTTTCGTTGACACTTGTTTTAAAAAAATCTAGACTTAACATATAAGGGAGAACATCGAGTGTGTCTGCTTCTATTCCCTCTTAAAGGTTCGCATTTACGTAAGCAAGCTATTTTCATTTTGTAGCTTGTTCTTTTTCTCTTTACACACGTGGAAGTTATGAGAAATGGAAGGAGAATGTATAAATGATTGATATTGATCACAATCAGTTAAATCAAATTGAACTTCGAGATTTGCTTGTCACTTCTGATAAAGTTGCTCATGTTCAAGTGGGAAATAATTTAGAACATGCTTTGCTTGTGTTAACAAAGACTGGCTATACGTCCATTCCCGTATTAAATCCAAGGTTTCAGCTGCAGGGGTTCGTGAGCATGACGCTTATTTTAGATTCGATTTTAGGATTAAAACGCATTGAATTCGAACGATTAGAAACCATGAAAGTAGAAGAAGTTATGAATCAAAATGTTCCTCGTGTCTCCATGAAAAAATCCGTATTAAAAGTCATAAATGCCATGATTAACCATCCTTTTTTGTGCGTAGAGAATGAAGATGGCATTTTTGAAGGGATTTTAACACGAAGAAATTTGTTAAAGTCATTAAGAAGGCAGTCCATCATTCTCCCGAAGGAGTCATTTCAATAATTTTTTTAAGAAATCGTGTTTCAGCCTATCTTTCTCCGTTTTTTTCTTATATGATAAAGGTAAAATGAAAGTAAAAAGAGGCTTGAAAGGAATAACTGAATGCAATTAATAGAATGTCGAATGCTCGTTGTATTAGCTCAAGAATTAAATATGAGAAAAGCTGCAGAGAGATTATTTGTATCGCAACCAGCTTTATCACAGAGGCTGCAAACCATTGAAAAAGCATGGGATACACAAATCTTCATTCGTTCGCAAAAAGGACTGTCATTAACGCCTGCTGGAGAAAAGATTGTTCAATTTGCAAAAGAAGTGGTAGAAAAAGAAGATCGGGTTCGTGAGGACTTGCATCATTTAGATAATGAAGTATATGGTACACTCAAATTAGCGGTGGCTTCGATTATTGGACAGCACTGGCTGCCGGCGGTGTTAAAACGCTATATGGATCGTTACCCACATGCTAAAATCTCTCTTGTAACCGGCTGGAGCAGTGAAATGCTTCGCTATCTGTACGAAGATGAGGTACATATTGGAATCATACGCGGAAATCCGGATTGGAAAGGTGTCAAAGAACATTTGTTTACAGATCCTCTTTACCTAGTTGATTCAGAAATTGAAAGGGCAGCGGAAGTAGTAAATACTCATCGACCATTTATTCAATTTAAAAGTGACTCAACGTATTATCAAGAAATTTTAGAATGGTGGCATCGAGAGTTTCATACTACACCGAAGCGTACGATTGTAGTGGATCAGATTGAGACGTGTAAGCAAATGGCTTTAAATGGTCTTGGCTTCGCTATTTTACCATCGATTGCTATTAAAGAAGCTGGAAGCCATATTCACCGGACGCCGCTTCTGAAAGCAAATGGAGAGCCAATTACGCGAGACACTTCTTTAGTTGGATATGAATCAGCGTTTAAACTGAAGCAAGTTCGAGCATTCGTTGATATTGTACGTGAATATGTAAGAGAAACGGTCTAAAGCGAGCTCAGATGCTCGCTTTTTTTATTTGCAATCGTTATCTTTTTATTAAAACGATAATGATGCTTGTCATTGTGAAAGCATTTTGTTACATTAAATGAGACATTGCTTACTTAGGAGGAATACATAATGAAAATGATGGATGCTAATGAGATTATCTCATTTATTCAAAACAGCACAAAATCAACACCGGTAAAAGTTTACGTAAAAGGTGAAGTAGAAGGAATTGACTTTGGTTCATCTTCTAAAACATTCGTAACGGGCAACACAGGTGTAGTATTTGGTGAATGGAAAGAAATCAAAGCTGCTATTGAAGCAAACGAAGGAAAAATTGAAGACTACGTAATTGAAAACGATCGCCGCAACTCTGCGATTCCTTTATTAGATATGAAAGGAATTAAAGCTCGTATTGAGCCAGGCGCTATTATTCGCGATCAAGTTGAAATCGGCGACAACGCTGTTATTATGATGGGTGCATCTATTAACATCGGCTCTGTGATCGGTGAAGGAACAATGATCGACATGAACGTAGTACTTGGTGGTCGTGCAACAGTAGGTAAAAACTGTCACATCGGCGCAGGTTCTGTATTAGCTGGTGTTATTGAGCCACCTTCTGCAAAACCAGTTGTAGTAGAAGATGATGTAGTAATCGGTGCTAATGCTGTTGTTCTTGAAGGTGTAACAGTAGGTAAAGGTGCCGTAGTTGCTGCAGGTGCAATTGTGGTAGAAGATGTAGCTCCTTACACAGTAGTAGCAGGTACGCCGGCTCGCGTTATTAAAGAAATTGACGAAAAAACAAAGTCTAAAACAGAAATCAAGCAAGAATTGCGTCAATTAAACGAAGAATAAGAAAAACGATCAGTTTGCGCTTTTTCTTTGCTGAATTAATAGGTTTTAGCGATTGGGATACTGAATCCTTAAACGTATCATATGGACAAGTTGGAAGCGTGGGCAACCACGCTTTCTTCTTTATTTCGTGAGGAGGACATACACATGGCTGAAAATGAATTTGTGAAAATAAGAAGAGAGCTACATAAAATTCCTGAATTAGGGTTTCAAGAGGTGAAAACACAGCGTTTTTTGCTTGATTATATTAACACTCTTCCGCAAGAGCGCTTAGAAGTAAAGACGTGGAAAACAGGAATCTTTGTCAAAGTACATGGTACAAATCCAACTAAAACAATAGGCTACCGAGCAGATATTGACGGTCTTCCTATCACGGAAGAAACGAATTATTCTTTTCAATCACAGCATGAAGGACTCATGCATGCCTGTGGACATGATATGCATATGGCCATTGGGTTAGGCGTACTGACTTACTTTGCTCAGCATGAAATCAAAGATAATGTACTGTTCATCTTTCAACCTGCAGAAGAAGGTCCAGGAGGAGCACAGCCAATGCTCCAAAGCGACATCATGAAAGAATGGCTTCCAGATTTCATCTTCGCCCTTCACGTAGCGCCTGAATATCCGGTTGGGTCGATTGCGCTGAAGGAAGGGTTACTATTTGCTAACACGTCTGAGCTATTTATCGATTTAAAAGGAAAAGGCGGGCATGCTGCTTATCCACATACAACAAATGATATGGTAGTTGCTGCATGTCAGCTCGTTTCACAGCTTCAAACTATTGTTGCTCGCAACGTTGATCCGCTAGACAGCGCTGTAATTACAGTAGGAAAAATTCAAGGCGGGACGGTTCAAAATATTATTGCGGAGCGAGCTCGCATAGAAGGAACCATTCGCACGCTATCTCCTGAATCAATGACGCGTGTTAAAGAACGAATTGAAGCGATTGTTAAAGGAGTAGAAGTAGGATATCAGTGTGAAACAGCCATTGATTATGGTTGTATGTATCATCAAGTATATAATCACCATAAAGTCACGCGAGAGTTCATGGAATTTGCCAAAGCGCAAACGGACGTGGATGTCATTGAGTGCAAAGAAGCAATGACAGGAGAAGATTTTGGCTATATGCTAAAAGATATTCCTGGATTTATGTTTTGGCTTGGCGTTCAGTCTGAATATGGGCTTCATCATGCCAAGCTGCAGCCTAATGAAGGCGCAATAGATATTGCGATTTCACTTATTACAAAATATTTTGAACATAAAGGCAATCAATAAATCGTATAATCATTTTTCCTTATGGCTAAATTAATACCATGAGGAGGTGGGCAACGATGGCACGAATTGGTGTAGAATACGGTTTAACAGATGTACAGGCTGCACTTCAGCAGCTCGGACATGAAGTGGTACAATTACGCAACGAAAGTGATGCACAAGGGTGCGATTGCTGTGTTGTAACAGGACAGGATTCAAACGTAATGGGGATTTCTGATGCAGTAACGCAAGGCTCAGTTATTACAGCTAGCGGATTAACGGCAGAAGAAATTTGTCAGCAAGTAGGCAACAAGGTACAGGGATAAAAGAAAGCCGAAGGAATAAATCCTTCGGCTATTTTTTATGCATGCTGAGGCTGCTTGGCATCTTCAGGCTGCTTTTTATCAATATTTACTTGATGAGGGAACGGAATATCAATACCGTTTGCGTCAAACGCTTCTTTAAACTCTTTGCGAAGCTGACGTTCAATCCCCCACTGTTCACCGTTTTTAGCTTTGCCAACTACACGAAGCACAACGTCTGATGCGCCTAGACCTTGAACTCCTATCACGTTTGGTCCTTCTACAATGTTTTCATTTGTTGCAGCAACGCGCTCGCATACTTTTTCTAGTACGGAAATAGCTTTGTCAATATCATCATCATACGAAATGCCAATATCAATTAACGCGCGCATATTGCCTCGGGAATGATTGCTTAAGCTTGTAATTTCACGGTTAGGCACATAGTGCAGAGTTCCATCAAATCCGCGAATTTGAGTAGTACGAAGACCTACTGATTCGACAATTCCTGAAAAACTTCCGGTTGTTACATAGTCGTCAACATCAAGCTGTTTTTCAAGAAGTAAAAAGAAACCTGTTACAACGTCGCTAACCAGTCCTTGAGCACCGAACCCGATTGCTAGACCCACAACTCCGGCACCAGCTAATAGAGCTGTGGCATGGATATTTACTGCTTCAAGCAGCATAACGACAAAAATAAAAATAAGTACATATGAAAACACATTAACGGTTAAACTTTTGAGTGTGAGCATACGTCCGCGCGTAGCATTTTCGCGCTCACTCATTTTTTCAAAGGAACGTTCAATAACTTTTTTACCAATTGCTCGTACAAGTAAAAATACAATGGTAATGGCAATGAGTTTTAACACAATAACTCCAGCATTGGTAAGAAGCTGTTCCCAGTTGATGTCTTGCATCTTAAACATTAGTTGTTCATCCTTCCTATGTTCTGTTTCAATATTAATAAGTGGGAATTTATTCTGCGGAAAAGATTTTGTAAGAGTATGAGCACATTTGTTTATTCCCGATATTAGACATGCTAAACTGAGAAGGTAAATAAATGCAACCCTTTTATAGCATTTTTTTGCTGAAGTCAGAGTTTAATTTGCCCTAAAGGCGGGCATAACAACTATGTTACCATTATAAGATGTTGTTTAAATTCATTCTTAATTAATATTGACTAAAAAAACAATATCCATTATAATGAAAACCGTTATAACAGTACATAAGTGAGAATGTTTTATACATTTTCTCATTTAATAATTATTTGGAGGGATCATGTATGCCAGAACGTATGGTAGGTAAACAAGCTCCACGCTTTGAAATGGAAGCTGTATTATCAAACAAAGAATTCGGTAAAGTTAGCTTAGAAGAAAATATTAAAAATGACAAATGGACAGTATTATTCTTCTATCCAATGGACTTTACATTTGTATGTCCAACAGAAATCACTGCACTTTCTGACCGTTATGATGAGTTTGAAGATCTTGACGCAGAAGTAATCGGTGTTTCTACAGACACAATCCATACACACTTAGCTTGGATCAACACTGATCGTAAAGATAATGGTTTAGGTGATCTTAAATATCCATTAGCAGCTGATACAAATCACGTTGTTTCTCGTGAGTACGGCGTTTTAATTGAAGAAGAAGGTGTAGCACTTCGCGGTTTATTCATCATCAGCCCAGAAGGCGAATTACAATATTCAGTTGTAAACCACAACAATATTGGCCGTGACGTTGATGAAACTTTACGTGTTCTTCAAGCGTTACAAACTGGCGGACTTTGCCCAGCTAACTGGAAACCAGGTCAAGCTACTTTAAACGCGTAAGCACAACGTTTAAAAGGTCTAACGTCCACGTTAGGCCTTTTTTTCATCGGATAATAAAGAACATATAGTCAATAATAGTGAAAATAAGGGAGGCTTTTATTCATGAAATTACGTCAGCCAATGCCTGAGTTAACGGGCGCTACAGAATGGTTAAACGGAGAGGTTACAAAAGAGCAGCTAATCGGCGAAAAGCCAACGCTTATTCATTTTTGGTCAGTGAGCTGTCATTTATGTAAAGAAGCAATGCCTCAAGTAAATGAATTTCGCGACCAGTACAAAGATCAATTAAACGTAGTAGCAGTTCACATGCCGCGCTCTGAAGATGATTTAGACTTATCAAAAATTAAAGAAGTAGCAGCAAAACATGATATTACGCAGCCAATTTTTGTAGACAGTGAGCATAAATTAACGGATGCATTTGAAAATCAATATGTACCGGCATATTATGTATTTGACAAAACGGGTCAGCTACGCCACTTCCAAGCTGGTGGAAGCGGTATGAAAATGCTTGAAAAGCGCGTGAATCGTGTATTAGGCGAGAACGACTAAATACAGGCAGTTGTAACAGGTGAAAAGCATTCGATGCTTAGTAGAACTTGCATCGAATGTTTTTCTTTTTTGTGTGTAGGAAGTAACTGATAAAGGAAATATAAAAATGTGGATTTTTTCTTGTGAGTTTACACCATACTAACACTAACAACATGATACGAAACTTACTATAGGAGGTAATTTACATATGAAATTAGGCATGATTGGCTTAGGGAAAATGGGAGCAAACTTAGTATTGAATTTACTAGATCATAATCATTCTGTGGTAGCATTCGATGTGAACAACGAAGCCGTACAGAAAGTATCAGAAAAGGGAGCAGAAGGAGCTTCTTCCATTAAAGAATTAGTGAGCAAATTAGAAAAACCACGCATTGCTTGGGTAATGGTTCCGGCTGGGGAGCTCACAGAAAAAGTAATTTCTGAGCTCCAAGAACTACTTGAAGAAGGAGATATGATTATTGAAGGCGGTAATTCCAAGTATAAAGATTCTGTACGACGTGCTGCAGCTTCTGCTGAAAAAGGAATTCACTACTTTGATGTCGGAACAAGCGGCGGAATGGAAGGTGCCCGAAACGGCGCTTGTATGATGATCGGGGGAGATAAAGAAGCATTTGCTACAATCGAACCTATTTTCCGCGACATTAACGTAGAAAACGGCTATCTCTATTCAGGTGTAGCAGGAAGCGGCCACTTCTTGAAAATGGTTCATAACGGAATTGAGTACGGTATGATGCAAGCAATTGCTGAAGGTTTTGATGTGTTAGAGAAAAGTGAATTTGACTATGACTATGAAGCTGTAGCCCGCGTATGGAATAATGGCTCTGTTATTCGCTCATGGTTAATCGAATTAATGGAACGTGCATTTTCAAAAGATGCAAAACTTGACAGTATTAAAGGAGTTATGCATTCTTCCGGTGAAGGAAAATGGACGGTTGAATCAGCTTTAGATTTACAAGTGCCAACGCCAGTTATTGCTCTATCGTTAATGATGCGCTACCGCTCACTTGAAGACGATACGTTTACAGGTAAAGTAGTTGCCGCTCTTCGCAATGAGTTCGGCGGACATGCAGTAGAAAAACAATAAAAAAAGAGGCTGGAACAAACGTATTTTAGACGAATTGAAAAAAGAACCATTGATCAACATGTTTGATTAGTGGTTCTTTTTTTTGTTATGGTGAATAGTTTCGTCTGTGTAGATCTTTCTAGCAGTTCAACTAATGTATTCCATTTGTTCGTCTTTAGATGGGATTCATTTAGTTATATCCCAGCCTCTTGTTTATGACTATTTACCTTTTTTTGAAAAAATATCTAAAAATTATGGTAATTTATTTCGGGAACCGATATATTTAAATATGTGTGCCGCATTTTAGCTAAAGGAAGGACGGGGTATATGGAAACGTTTAAAAAACTAAAAGATTTTTATCTGCCGTACCGAATGTACTTTTTTTATTCTGCTATTTGCTTGTTGTTTGTAACCTCCATCACTGTGATTTACCCTATTGTGTTGCAATATACGATTGACCATATTGTGTTAGGAAAACAATATCAGCTTGTCGATAATGTAGCATTTATTTTTATTGGGCTGATGATTGTCAAAGGAATCTTTACATATATTCAGCAATATTACGGCGACTTATTTGGAATTAAGTCCGTGTATACTCTTCGCAATAAACTTTACCGCAAACTTCAGTATTTACCGTTTTCTTACTATGACAATGCTAAAACAGGGGACTTGATGTCCAGGCTGACAGCTGATGTAGAAGGCTTTCGTTTTTTTCTATCTTTTGGCTTCTCAGAATTAATTCGCTTCGTTATTTTACTTACTGCCAGCTTTTCCGTTATGTTCTATTACTCTATTTCACTCACTCTTGTCACAATCTGCCTGCTGCCTTTTTTGGGGGTAGCTGTTTATCGTTTTGATAAACGCGTTCATCCAGCGTTTCGCTTAATTCGCCAATCGTTTGGGGAACTTAATACAAATGTTCAAGAAAATATAAGCGGCATACAAACGGTCAAGTCATTATCAAGAGAAAAATTTCAAACCTCTAAATTTAACGACTCCAATGGAGTTTATAAAAATCGAAACATTGAAACCGCGAATGTTTGGGCAACTTATTTCCCTTTAATGGAGTTTATAGGAAACTTATCTATTGTTGGTCTCCTTGCGTACGGAGGAGCGCTTGTTATGAACGGAAGCGTACGTCCGGGTGAGCTTGTTGCTTTCTTTAGCTTAACCTCTTATTTAATGTGGCCTATCATGAATCTAGGGTTTGTTATCAATATGTTTTCACAGTCTAAAGCTTCAGGTGAAAGGCTGCTAGAAATTTTAGAAGAAGAAGAAAAAGTCCATGAGCATGCCGGAAGTTTCTCTATTAATGGAACGGTCGAGTTTCAACATGTTAGCTTATCCTATCCAAACGAAGAAAAAAAGTCGCTTGAGAACATATCATTTTCTGCTTCTAAAGGAAAAGTAGTAGGTTTAATCGGAGCAACTGGAGCAGGCAAAACAAGCTTAACACAGCTGCTTACGAGGTTTTACGAACCCACTTCAGGACAAATCTTAGTTAATCATCGTCCGATTAAAGAGTATCCACTCTCTGTTCTTCGGAAAGAGATTGGCTTTGTACTTCAAGAAACATTTTTGTTCTCAAGCAGCATAGGGACCAATATCTCCTATGGCGTGCCGGGGATTTCTAGAGAAGACATTGTTGATGCTGCAAAACGAGCGCAGGCACATGACTTTATTATGGAGCTTCCAGATGGATATGACACGATGCTGGGAGAGAGAGGACTGGGGTTATCAGGCGGACAAAAGCAGCGCATTGCGATTGCACGAGCGCTTATCTTAAACCCTAGCATCTTAGTATTAGATGATGCGACGAGTGCCGTTGATATGAAAACAGAAAGAGAAATTCAATTGGCTTTAAAAGAAGTGATGAAAAATCGTACTACGTTTATTATCGCACACCGTCTTTCTTCTTTGCGACATGCCGATGAAATTTTGGTCTTACATGAAGGTCAAATAAAAGAGCGAGGAAGCCATAAAACGCTCATTCAAAAGCAAGGGATTTATAAAAATATTTATGACATTCAATATGAAAGCAATACGTCGGTGATGAACGTATAACAAGGGAGGAATAGAATGGAAGCCGAAAAAAATAAAGTTGTGCGAGAGCGCTTTTATTATCAAACAGATCAAATCATTGATAAGATGTTTAACTGGAAGCAAATGGCCCGCTTGTTTCATTATCTTCATCCATATCGAAAAAACTTGCTTCCTTTCTCGTTTCTTATGGTCATTATCACGACGGTCATTAGACTCGCTATTCCTATTTTGATAGGTGTCTACACGCTTGATCACGCTGTAAAAGATAAGAATAGCACGCTGCTCATGCAGTTAGTTTTCATAATCTTTAGCTTGTATGTCCTATCTTATATTTCGAATGTCTTTCGAATTAAATGGATGAACCAACTCGGACAGCATGTTATATATGATTTAAGAAAACATTTATTTACACATGTTCAAGGGCTGTCGCACCGGTTTTTTGATACGCGTTCAGGAGGCTCTATTCTTGTAAGGATTATGAATGATATTAACTCTCTTCAAGATCTATTTACCAACGGGGTAGTTAACCTGTTTATGGACCTCTTATTGTTAGTTGGGATTGTAGTTATATTATTTTCTCTCAGTCCTGCTTTAACATGTGCTGTTTTAGTCATTTTACCGATTATGTTCTTGATTTCCACAAAGCTGAGAAGAAGAATTCGTCGGTCGTGGCAAGTTGTTCGTATGAAGCAGTCAGTATTAAATTCACATTTAAATGAGAGTATTCAAGGCATCCGCGTCACTCAATCATTTGCTCAAGAACAAGAAAATATGCTGTTTTTTGAGCGCATAAACAGTGAAAATTACGAGAGCTGGAGGCAAGCTACTCGAAAAAATGCCATGTTTCGACCGTTTGTAGAACTCACAAATGCTGTCGGAACGGCTATTTTAATTTGGTTCGGGGCCGTACTTATTCAAGATGAACGGCTAACAATTGGTATTTTTGTATCATTTGCTTTTTATCTTGGAATGTTTTGGGAACCGATTTCTCGTTTAGGGCAAGTGTATAATCAATTATTAATGGGAATGGCTTCATCCGAGCGTATTTTTGAATTTCTAGATGAAAAACCTCTCGTCGCAGATTTGGAAACCGCTACGTCTTTAGAGGATATGAAGGGAAAAGTCGAGTTCAAGCACGTCTCATTTTCTTATGATGGGAAGCGGAAAGCTCTCAACAACGTATCAATTGAAATAAAAGAAGGCCAGACGGTTGCTTTAGTGGGGCATACTGGATCTGGAAAAACGTCCATTGCTAATTTAATCACCCGTTTTTATGATGTGAACGAAGGGCAGATTTTAATTGATAATATGCCTATTCAGGATATTACGTTAGCGAGTTTAAGAGCGCAAATTAGTATTGTGCTGCAAGAAACCTTTATCTTTTCAGGAACCATTATGGAAAACATTCGGTTTGGAAAACCGGATGCTACCGATGATGAAGTGATTAAGGCCGCAGAAGCGGTAGGGGCTGCAGATTTTATAAAGCGTCTGAAAAAAGGTTATGATACGGAAGTAGAAGAACGAGGAAACGTCTTATCCGTGGGAGAGCGTCAACTGATTTCATTTGCTCGAACGCTGTTGGCTGATCCTCGTATTATCATTTTAGATGAAGCGACAGCAAGCATCGATACAGAAACAGAAGTGAAGATTCAACAGGCGCTTAAAACGCTGTTAAAAAACAGAACTGCCATCATGATTGCTCATCGGTTATCTACTATACGAGAGGCAGATAACATCATTGTATTAGATCACGGAAGCATTATTGAAACAGGGAATCACGGGGAACTAATGCAGCAAAAAGGCGTATATTATTACCTTGTTCAAACCCATGCTACAGCTTAAAAAACAGAGGGAGCTAATCCTTCTGTTTTTCTATGAGTGTGAGAAATAGTAAAGAGATATAAGTGTTAACGGGAAAATGAGGTTGATGCAAAAGAATTGTGGTAAAATAACGTTAGTTCAGATTTTTTCCTGTACATAATGGAGGAATTCAAATGAAAAAAGAATTTGCAGTCATCGGATTAGGTAGATTTGGAGGAAGTATTTGTAAAACATTAAGCGATCAAGGAATGGAAGTTCTGGCGATTGATATTGATGAAGAAAAGGTAAATGAGTATGCTAACGTTGCTTCGCATGCAGTAGTAGGCGATTCAATGGATGAAGGGGTTCTAAAAAGTTTAGGAATTCGTAATTTTGATCATGTTATCGTAGCTATTGGTGACAATATTCAGGCAAGTATTTTGACGACCCTTATTTTAAAAGAGCTGGGCGTTGAAAAAATAACGGTAAAAGCGCAAAATGATTATCATGCCAAAGTATTATCAAAAATTGGTGCCAATTTTATCGTGCATCCCGAACGAGATATGGGACGAAGGATTGCCAATAACATGATTTCAAACAGCGTGCTAGATTATTTAGAGCTATCTGAAGAGCACAGCATTGTCGAATTAGTAGCGAGCAAAAGAATGGCTGGCAATACGCTGATTGAGTTAGACATTCGTGCGAAATATGGCATTAACATTGTAGCCATTAAGCGTGATCGAGATATCATCGTTTCTCCTCAGGCGTCCGAAACGATTCAAGAAGGGGACGTGTTGATTGTTATTGGAGCAGATGCAGATATCAACCGCTTCGAAAATAAATTTGCCAGTGCTTAATAAAAAAAGAGCAGATGCAATTGCATCCGCTCTTTTTCTTTTATTAAACTTCCATAATGATTGGTAAAATCATTGGACGGCGCTTTGTTTTTTCGTAAAGGAATGGAGCCAATGTGTCTGTGATTTCATTTTTAATCTCAGACCATTGTGACGTACGACGTTCCATCACTTTGTTCAAGTGTTTTGTAATGAGGGACTGTGCATCATTAATTAAGTCGCCAGATTCGCGCATATAAACAAAACCACGAGAGATAATGTCTGGACCAGCAGCGATCTTGAAGTCTTTCATATTGATGCTTACAACCACAATAACAAGACCTTCTTCAGATAAAATGCGGCGGTCACGAAGTACGATATTTCCAATGTCACCAATTCCGCTTCCGTCAATATATACAGAGCCTGAAGGGATTTTGCCGGCTACTGAAGCTTCGCTGTCACTTAAGGCTAGCACCTCTCCATTATCCATAATGAAGCAGTTTTCTTCAGGAACTCCACAGTCTGTTGCAAGTTTGATGTGCATTTTCTGCATGCGATACTCACCGTGAATTGGCATAAAGTATTTTGGTTTCATCAAACGAAGCATTAATTTTTGCTCTTCCTGTCCGCCGTGTCCAGAAGTATGGATATCGTTTAGCGCACCGTGAATAACCTCTGCTCCTGCACGGAATAGCATATCAATTGTTTTGCTAACACTTACTGTATTTCCTGGAATAGGTGAAGATGAGAATACAACCGTATCTCCAGGGATAATTTGAATTTGGCGATGAGTACCGTTTGCAATTCTAGATAGCGCTGCCATCGGTTCACCTTGGCTGCCTGTACATAAAATAGTCACGCGGTTAGCTGGAATTCGGTTAATTTGAGAAGGCTCAATGAACGTATCTTTTGGACATGAAATATATCCAAGCTGTTGGCCAATCTCAATAGCTGCTTCCATACTGCGTCCGAATACAGCAACTTTACGGTTATGCAATACGGCTGCTTCCACTACTTGCTGTAAGCGGTGAATATTTGAAGCAAACGTTGCAAAAATAATACGGCCGTCTACTTTACGGAAAATGTCATGAATGCTGTCACCTACGCGGCGCTCAGACATCGTAAAGTTAGGAATTTCACTGTTTGTACTGTCTGAAAGCAAGCATAGAACGCCTTCTTTACCGATTTCAGCCATTTTTGTTAAGTTAGCCGGTTCGCCCACTGGTGTAAAATCAAACTTGAAATCTCCTGTATGTACGATTTGTCCGTTTGGTGTTTTTACCACAATTCCGTAAGAATCAGGAATACTGTGAGTTGTGCGGAAGAACGTTACCGATGTTTTACGGAATTTAATTACGTCATCTTCAGTAATTTCATGAAGCTGAGCTGTACGAAGCAACCCATGCTCGTCTAATTTGTTGCGAAGAAGCCCAAGGGCTAATTTCCCTGCATAAATAGGAATGTTTAATTCTCTTAATAAGTAAGGAATTCCGCCGATGTGATCTTCATGACCATGTGTAACGAAAAGGCCACGGATTTTATCTGCATTTTTTACTAAATAACTGTAGTCAGGAATAACGTAGTCAATCCCTAAAAGCTCATCTTCAGGGAATTTAATTCCTGCATCAATAAGAATAATTTCATCTTGAAACTGTACGGCATACGTATTTTTACCGATTTCGCCTAGTCCACCCAGGGCGAAAACTGCCGTTTGATTATTTTTTACAAATTTCATTTTCATCATATCTCCAATACTTTAAAATCTTCATGCTGTTGTTCATATTCTAGATAGTCTCCAGTCACTGCTTGAACAAACTCAATATTAATTGAACGCGCTTTTAACTTTTTACGAACGTCACGCTCAGAATCTGCGTTCACATACACTGTTTTTGTATTTTCACGTACAGCTACTTCACTCATTTTTTCTTGAAAATAAACTTTAAAAATCATAACAAAAATCTCTCCTTAATTCCGAAATTCAAATAACTTATTTTATTATATTATAAAATGTGTATGTATTTCATGTATTTTCTAAAGAAACTTGCTTTCACTACATTTTAGTCATCTAAATATAACAAGTCAATTAATTATAGAATAATATTAATAGGAAACGGATACAAGACTATATTTTCCGGGCGTATAAAAAATAAGGGCTATTCCATTGTACGATGCAGACACACACTCTGCAAATTTTACAACAGAAAGCCCTAAAAAAATCGATTATGCCATCGTTTTTTTACGCAATAATTCATTCCAGCGTTTTAGCAGCCTTTTTCGAAAATCTTTTAACATGATTTTTCAGCTCCTTTGTTTTTTTGCGATACCTGCCTGTCTCTCTCTGTACTTTTATTATATGATGAAAAGGGAGAGGTTTCTCGTGGTTAAATATGGAAAAAATGTAAATAGGACCGTCCATTTATAGAGAAACCAGCGCTTGTTTGATATAATTGGAAAGGCTTAACAAAGAGATAAAAAATTATAAAAAATAAGGTGATAAACGTGGAACGAAAGATTATTTTTTTTGATATTGATGGAACGTTATTGGATCATGATAAAAAACTGCCTGCTTCTACAAAAAAAGCTGTCCAGCTGTTAAAAGAGCAGGGGCATGAAGTGGCAATTGCAACTGGAAGGGCTCCTTTTATGTTCAAAGATCTGCGTGAAGAGTTGGATATTCAAACATATATTAGCTTTAATGGTCAGTACATTGTTTTAAATGGAGAAGTTCTTTACAAAAACCCGTTAAATAAAGAAGAGCTTCAAGATTTAACAGCTTTTGCTGTTGAGCATGACCACCCTGTCGTATACATGGATCATGAAGATATGAAATCAAACATTGAGTTTCATGACTATATCGAATCCAGCATCAGCACGCTGAAAATTGGATTTACCCACCCTCACCACGATCCTACTTATTTCGAAGGGCGTGAAATTTATCAATCCCTCTTATTCTGTACAGCGGGAGAAGAAGCTCCTTATGAAGAAAAATTTAAGAAATTTGACTTTATTCGCTGGCATGAATTTTCAACTGATGTTCTGCCAAAAGGTGGATCAAAAGCGCGAGGAATTGAGACCATGATTGAAAAGCTTGGCTTTGACAAAAAAGATGTATATGCATTCGGAGACGGCTTAAACGATATCGAAATGCTGGAATTTGTCGGAAATGGCGTAGCGATGGGAAATGCGGAAGAAGTCGTGAAAGAAGTTGCTAATCTTGTTACAAAAGATGTAGCAGAAGATGGTATTCTCCACGGATTAGAGCTAGTAGGACTATTAAAGTAAGAAAAACGCGAGCTCTAGCTCGCGTTTTTTAGCGTTCATATGGAAAAGCATTTTCAGGTTCTTGAAATGGATTTTCTTTATTAATGTAATCATAAAACATAATTCCGTCTAAATGATCAATTTCGTGCTGAAATACAACAGCAGGAAGGCCTTTCAAACGGATTTTCACTTCTTCGCCTTCAAGCGTTGTGCCTTTTACTGTGATACGTGCATATCGAGGAACAAATCCTGGGATATCTTGATCGACAGACAAGCAGCCTTCACCGCCTGTAAGGTATGTCTTTTCAACTGAGTGGCTAATGATCTTAGGGTTAAATAATGCATAGCTATATAACTTGCCTTTTTCATCCGTAACGTGTACCCCAATCATTCGTTTTGATACATTAATTTGAGGAGCGGCAAGCCCGATACCAGATCGCAGTCCATATTTAGCAGCAATTTCAGGATCTTGGCTGTTTTTTACATATTCTAATAAGCTATGTAAAATCTTTTTGTCTTCTTCAGAAGCAGGTAACGGTACTTCTTTTGCTACTTCTCGCAGCGTTGGGTGTCCGTCTTGAATAATATCGTTCATTGTAATCAACTTTCACATCTCCCTAGGCTATTTTATAGGTATAAAGTGTACCAAATCCGTATAAAAAAGTCATTACCTCGACCTTGACCACATAAATGTTTCTACTAATTATATGTATCAAGCATATGGAAAAACATGCATAAGAAAAAATAAAAGCGACCGTTAGCCGCTTTTATTGTATAATTACCAGCCGCCACAGCTGCAGCCGATAATAACTAATAAAATGAACAGTACGATTAATAACACAAAACCTTTATTAGAACCGCCACAGCCATATCCACCATAACCCAACATAATGTAACCTCCCGTAGTTATCAATCCCAAGGTAAAAAGTAATAAACTCCCTTTTTTTCACGATTGGGTTAGTATAATATATTAAAAGGTGGAAAAAGGGTGTAGATAAATTGCTAATTTCCTACAAAAATTGTATAATGACCCATGGATAAGGGAGGATTTACCAGATATGAAATGCGTCGGAAGATATATAGTTATCGGCATTGCTGCTATGTCACTAGCAGGCTGTGCAGAAGGCTCATCGCCTGAGCTTGAAGTATATAATGGATTAGAAAAAGTGGTAGCACAAGAAAAGCAATTTGCTGATCAGCAAAAACCGTTAGCTGATTTAGAACAGCAAGAAAATGCGATATACGACCAAATTATTGAGCTAGGGATCAAAGATAAAAAGAAAATAAAAAATAAAGCACAAAAAGCGCAGCAGCTATTAGATGAGCGTGAAAGTAAATTACAAAAAGAAGAAAAAAGCATCAGCGCTTCGCAAAAACAGTTTGAAGCGACAGAGCCAAAGATCCAAAAGCTAGAGGATGGCAAAGCAAAAGAAGAGGCGCTTGAACTATCTTCGTTAATGAAGAAGCGTTATAAGGCCTACCAGTCCTTACATGATGCCTATCTTCATTCCATTGAATTAGATCGTCAGCTATATACGCTCTTTGAAAAAGACAATGTGAAATTAGAGAATCTTGAAACACAAATCGCTTCGATCAATGCTACTTATAAAGAAGTTGAAAAGAAAAAAGAAACGTTTAACACATTAACAGCTGACTATAACAAAGCCAAAGAGGATTTTTATAACAAAACGAAGTTAAAGGTGAAAAATAGCGAGGATAAATAAGAAGGCCTGTGAAGTTTACAGGTCTTTTTTTTGGCTGAAAAGGAAGGTTTTCTGAAATAAAGAGAGAGTTTCGACATGATTCAAGTAAAAATTACAAAAGGTTATTGTTTTAAAAAATCGTTTATTTGTGGCAAGATAGGAGATGTGTAGAAGTAAAAAAAGAGAAGGTTATTATAAAACATATAATACAGTTTGTATCTGTGTAATAGTACAGCATGTCTTTTTTATGTGTTTTATTTCACAAACTAAAAAAGCGTAATTTCTTGATGTAAATGCATTGACGAACTGTTTTAGTGTATTGTAAACTAGGTAGCGTAGTAAGTGTTGTATTAATCATTTTTGCAAAATAATTAATACAGTTTAACGAAACGCTCGTTTCGCTTAAACTTTCCTTTTACGTAAATGTTTGCACAGAATTCGCTGGGGAATACATAGAAATGTTAAGGATTAGCGAATTCAAAAAGCTACTCGACAAAATATGACTTTTACTTGTCCATTTGGGACATTCTAAAAGCGTGTATGTTTGTTTGATTAGTAAAATGAATTTATACGGCTTAAATGAAAGGAAGAGGTGACTTAGATGGCTGCTAAAACTAAAAAGGCTATTATTGATGTATCAAAGCAACTTGATAAAATCGCTGAGCAGTACCAAACGTTCCAAATTCTTAATGAAGAGGGCGAAGTAGTAAATAAATCAGCGTTGCCAGATTTATCTGACGAAAAATTAAAAGAGTTAATGACTCGCATGGTATACACTCGTATTCTTGATCAACGTTCAATTTCATTGAACCGTCAAGGTCGTTTAGGTTTCTATGCACCAACTGCTGGGCAAGAAGCTTCTCAAATCGCTTCACATTTCGCATTAGAAAAAGAAGACTTCATTTTACCTGGGTACCGTGATGTGCCTCAGTTAATTTGGCATGGTCTTCCACTATATCAAGCGTTCTTATTCTCTCGTGGTCATTTCCACGGTAACCAAGCGCCAGAAGGTGTAGATGTACTTTCTCCACAAATCATCATCGGTGCACAAATCGTGCAAACTGCTGGTGTGGCACTAGGTCTTAAAAAGCGCGGTAAAAAAGCAGTAGCAATCACTTATACAGGTGACGGCGGAGCTTCACAAGGTGACTTCTACGAAGGTATGAACTTCGCAGGTGCATTCAAAGCTCCAGCAATCTTTGTTGTACAAAACAACCGCTTTGCAATTTCAACACCAGTTGAAAAGCAATCTGCAGCACGTACAATCGCTCAAAAAGCAGCGGCTGTTGGTATCCCAGGCGTTCAAGTAGACGGTATGGATGCACTAGCAGTATACGTTGCAGTAAGCGAAGCTCGTGAGCGTGCAGTAAACGGTGAAGGTCCAACTTTAATTGAAACATTAACTTACCGTTATGGTCCACATACAATGGCTGGTGACGATCCAACTCGTTATCGTACAGCTGAGCTTGACACTGAGTGGGAAAAGAAAGATCCACTTGTTCGCTTCCGTAAATTCTTAGAAGCTAAAGGCATCTGGAATGAAGAAGAAGAAAACAAAGTAATCGAGCAAGCTAAAGAAGATATCAAACAAGCTATTAAGAAGGCTGACGATTATCCAAAACAAAAAGTTACAGATTTAATGGAAATCATGTACGAAACTATGCCTTCAAACTTACAAGAGCAATATGAAATCTACAAAGAGAAGGAGTCGAAGTAAGCCATGGCGCAAATGACAATGATTCAAGCGATTACTGATGCGTTACGCACAGAAATGAAAAACGACGAAAACGTATTAGTTTTTGGTGAAGACGTTGGCGTAAACGGTGGAGTATTCCGTGCGACTGAAGGTCTTCAACAAGAATTCGGCGAAGATCGCGTATTCGATACGCCATTAGCTGAATCTGGTATCGGTGGTCTTGCTGTGGGTCTATCGACTCAAGGTTTCCGTCCGGTTCCTGAAATTCAATTCTTTGGTTTCGTATACGAAGTACTTGATTCTGTATCAGGTCAAGCTGCACGTATGCGCTACCGTTCTGGCGGTCGCTGGAATGCACCAATCACATTCCGTTCACCATTTGGTGGAGGCGTTCATACACCAGAACTTCACGCTGATAGCTTAGAAGGTATCGTAGCATCTCAACCTGGTTTAAAAGTTGTAATTCCTTCAACTCCATACGATGCAAAAGGTCTTTTAATTTCATCAATTCGTGATAACGATCCGGTTGTATACTTAGAGCACATGAAGCTTTACCGTTCATTCCGTCAAGAAGTACCTGAAGAATCATACACAATTGATTTAGGTACAGCTGATGTGAAACGTGAAGGTACAGACGTAACGCTTATCGCTTACGGTGCAATGGTACACTCATCATTAAAAGCAGCTGAAGAACTAGAAAAAGAAGGTATCTCTGCTGAAGTAGTGGATTTACGTACAGTTCAACCTTTAGATATCGATACAATTCTTGCATCAGTTGAAAAAACTGGTCGCGTAGTAGTAGTTCAAGAAGCTCAAAAACAAGCTGGTATCGCAGCTAACGTTGTAGCTGAAATTAACGATCGTGCAATCTTAAGCTTAGAAGCACCAGTATTACGTGTAACAGCACCGGATACTGTGTTCCCATTCTCTCAAGCTGAGGGCGTATGGTTACCAGACCACAAAGATATCGTTGAAACAGCTAAGAAAGTACTTGAATTTTAATTAGCATTTTACTGTGATAGAAATCAGCTTTGTGCTGATTTCTGTCTTAGATAAAATAAACACTAACAAATTGAACGCAACTAACTAGGAGGGTGAAGACACGTGGCATTTGAATTTAAACTGCCGGATATCGGTGAAGGTATCCACGAAGGTGAAATTGTAAAATGGTTCGTAAAAGCTGGAGATGAAATTGATGAGGATGATGTACTAGCAGAAGTACAAAATGACAAAGCTGTTGTTGAAATCCCATCTCCTGTAAAAGGTAAAGTATTAGAAGTAAAAGTTGACGAAGGTACAGTAGCTACTGTAGGACAAGTTATCGTTACTTTTGATGCTCCTGGATACGAAGACTTAAAATTCAAAGGTGACGATCATGATGATGCACCAGCAGAAGAAGCTAAAGAAGAAGCTTCAACTGAAGAAGTGACTGAAGAAGCAACAGCTCCTGCAGCACAAGCTGATGTTGATCCTAACCGTAAAGTAATTGCTATGCCTTCAGTGCGCAAATATGCTCGTGAAAAAGGTGTAGACATTAAAGCTGTTCCTGGTTCAGGTAAAAACGGACGTATTGTTAAAGATGACATCGATAGCTTCTTATCTGGTGGTTCTACAGCTACAGCAACTGCTGAAGCTCCAGCTAAAGAGGAAACTACTTCAGCTGAACCAAAAGCAGCAGCAGCACAAGCTATTCCTGAAGGCGACCTACCAGAAACTCGCGAGAAAATGAGCGGTATCCGTCGTGCAATCGCAAAAGCTATGGTTAACTCTAAACACACTGCTCCACACGTAACATTAATGGATGAAATCGATGTAACAGCTCTTGTTGCTCATCGTAAAAAATTCAAAACAGTTGCAGCAGATCAAGGTATTAAATTAACATTCTTACCTTACGTGGTAAAAGCGTTAACTTCAGCACTTAAGAAGTTCCCAGCTCTTAACACTTCAATCGATGACTCTACAGATGAAGTAATTCAAAAACATTACTACAACATCGGTATCGCTGCTGACACTGAAAAAGGTCTTTTAGTACCAGTTGTGAAAAATGCTGATCGTAAATCTGTGTTCGAAATTTCTGATCAAATTAACGACCTTGCTGGAAAAGCACGCGATGGTAAATTAGCTCCTGCTGAAATGAAAGGCGCTTCTTGTACAATCACAAATATCGGTTCTGCTGGTGGACAATGGTTTACTCCTGTTATCAACCACCCAGAAGTTGCAATTCTAGGTATCGGACGTATCGCTGAAAAACCAGTTGTACGCGACGGTGAAATTGTAATTGCTCCAGTATTAGCATTATCACTAAGCTTTGACCACCGTATTATCGATGGCGCAACAGCTCAAAACGCTCTTAACCAAATCAAGCGTTTATTAAATGATCCAGAATTATTATTAATGGAGGCGTAATAAATGGTAGTAGGAGATTTCCCAATCGAAACTGATACTCTTGTCATTGGTGCTGGCCCTGGTGGCTACGTTGCAGCAATTCGTGCAGCTCAATTAGGTCAAAAAGTTACAATCGTAGAAAAAGGTAACCTTGGAGGCGTATGCTTAAACGTTGGTTGTATTCCTTCAAAAGCATTAATCGCTGCAGGTCACCGTTTTGAACACGCTAAACATTCTGAAGACATGGGGATTATCGCTGAGAATGTAACAGTTGATTTCTCTAAAGTTCAAGAATTCAAAAACGGCGTTGTAAACAAACTTACTGGCGGTGTTGAAGGCCTTCTTAAAGGTAACAAAGTTGACATCGTAAAAGGTGAAGCTTACTTCGTTGACAGCGAAACTGTACGTGTAATGGATGAAAATTCTGCACAAACGTACAAATTCAAAAATGCTATCCTTGCAACTGGTTCTCGTCCAATCGAGATCCCTGGATTTAAATTCTCTGAGCGCGTAATCAACTCTACAGGTGCATTAGCGCTTAAAGAAGTTCCTAAAAAATTAGTTGTAATCGGTGGAGGTTACATCGGTACTGAGCTTGGTACTGCTTTTGCAAACTTCGGTACAGAAGTTACATTTGTAGAAGCTGCTGATGAAATCTTAGCTGGTTTTGAAAAACAAATGAGTTCACTTGTTAAACGTAACCTTAAGAAAAAAGGAAACGTTGAAATCTATACAAAAGCAATGGCTAAAGGTGTTGAAGAAACTGCTGACGGCGTACAAGTTACGTTTGAAGTAGGCGGAGAGTCAAAAGTAATCGATGCTGACTACGTATTAGTTACTGTAGGTCGTCGTCCTAACACTGATGAGCTTGGTCTTGAGCAAGTTGGCGTTAAAATGACTGACCGTGGTCTTATCGAAATCGATAACCAAACTCGTACATCTGTAAGCAACATCTTTGCAATTGGTGATATCGTAACTGGACCACCACTTGCACACAAAGCTTCTTACGAAGGTAAAATCGCAGCTGAAGTAATCGCTGGCGAACCTGCTGAAATTGACTACTTAGGAATTCCAGCAGTTGTATTCTCTGAGCCTGAGCTTGCATCTGTAGGTTATACTGAAGCACAAGCGAAAGAAGAAGGATTAGCTGTTAAAGCTTCTAAATTCCCATTTGCTGCAAACGGACGTGCGCTTGCACTTAACGCTGCAGAAGGCTTCTTGAAGCTTATCACTCGTAAAGAAGACGGAGTAGTTGTTGGTGCTCAAATCGCTGGACCTAGCGCATCTGACATGATCGCTGAGCTTGGTCTTGCTATCGAAGCTGGCGTAACAGCTGAAGATATCGCATTAACAATTCACGCTCACCCAACATTAGGTGAAATCACAATGGAAGCTGCTGAAGTAGCTATTGGAAGCCCAATTCACATTGTAAAATAATGTTTTAAAAAAGCTGATGCGTATGCATCAGCTTTTTTTTTGAAGTAAATGGTTTTCATAAAGTATCAGATGCTTGTCAGACAGTTTTTATTGCTGATGAGTATCTTTATAGAAGAAACGTGTAAAAAGCGCTGAGGCAGTCTTAAATGAGCTCTAGATGCATACATATGAAGTGGGACGTGCTTTCCTTATAGGTAGATAAAAAATTGCTCTTTTGGATAACGAATGAAAAGGCGGCGAAGGAGCTATGAAGACGTATTTCGTTTGGAGCTTACACATTGTTATTTGGATGGGTTATTCACTGGTTGAATTGCTATCAAAACGTGATCAGTTGACATCTAAAATTATTTTATTTTTAGTATTTGCTTATTTAGCTTACGGCATAGCAGAAATGAACGTCAAATCTAAAAGACTGGCGCTTATGATGACGGGTACAACTTCAGCTGTCTGCTTGACATGTTATCAACTAATTTTATTTTGTACGGCGTAAAATGGGGTAAAAAAGAGGCTGGGACAAAAGCATTTTAGTTGAAAGGAAACCCGGATGATTAATCAATATTATTGGTATGGTGAATGTAGGTGTCATGTGTGTAATTGCTTCTAGCTGTTGACGGGAGGTCATGGCGAAGGCTCCTGCGGGAAAAACGGGATAGGTGAGAGACCCTCCAGGAGCGTATGCGACGAAGAGGCTCATCGGCCATCCGCGGAAAGCGAAGTCTTGCACAGAAATCAACTGCCGTGTAACAAGTGATCTATACCAGCTCATTTATTCAATTTACTTGTCTTTAGATTAGGGTGATTTAGTCATGGCTCACTTTATCCTACATCGTTTTCTTTTCTTTTTTCAATACCGCTTCTTCTTTAATATAAATGCTGATAAGCGTTCAGCTCTTTTAAAAATAAATAGGACATTTATGAGAAAAATATTTTAATGTGACATACTAATTAGTTGTTGACATATTTAATGTGACATAATAATATAATATCAAGAGTTGTAAAACGCTTACAAAAAAAGACGGTTAAAGGGGAGTTTACAAAATGGGAACAATCGTATGTCAAACATGTAACTGCACAATTGATCATTTCGAAGATGAGAAAGTGACGCGATTATACTCAACATGTAAAAGCGGAGAATGTCAAAAAGCAGATGAAGATTTAGATTAATTCAATAAAAAAAGGTGCGGAAATTCGCACCTTTTTTTTATTGAATTGCTTTATGTTCTTTAATGACACGAAATGTTTTTAATTCAAAATCTTCCGGACCCTGCACTGGTAAACCTGCCTCTAAGTTTGTTTCAATGTAGGTTAAATTTTCCTCAGTGATGATTTCCCCAGGAATAAAAATAGGAATACCAGGAGGATAGACCATCACAAATTCTGCAATAATACGACCTGCCGACTCATGAAAAGGTACGACTTCTGTTTCAGCGTAAAAAGCATCGCGAGGTGTTAAAGCCAATACAGGAATATCAGGCAATAAAATAGCCGGTTTTGCCGTTGTCTCAGAAAGATTATGGAATTTTGCGGATAACTCACGCAGAGCCGTGATCAGACGTGAAAGATCTTCTTCTGTATCTCCAGGCGTGATAATACATAGAATATTATAAAGGTCAGACATTTCAACTTCGATATTATGAGCTTCACGCATCCATTTTTCTACGTCATAGCCCGTAATTCCTAAATCTGAAACAGAAATAATTAATTTAGTAGGGTCTAAATCATACGTAGCTTTTGTGCCTAAAATTTCTCTGCCTATACATCGGATATGCTCAATTGTATTAATTTCTTTTCGTGCTTTTTCAGCAAGAGAAATTGCACGTTCAGCCAGCTCTTTCCCTTCTGTAGCTAAACGTTTTCGTGCAACATCTAAAGAAGCCAGCAGCAGATAAGATGTTGATGTTGTTGTCAGCATGCTTAAAATAGACTGTACACGTTTTGGAGAAATTAAGCCTTCGCGTATGTTTAGAATTGAACTTTGCGTCATAGAACCGCCTAATTTATGCACGCTTGTTGCTGCCATATCTGCACCGGCCTGCATAGCAGACAGAGGCAAATCATCATGGAAGTGAATATGAACGCCATGAGCTTCATCAACAAGTACAGGCACTTGATACGAGTGGGCAATTTCTACGATTTTACGAAGGTCTCCGGAAATTCCAAAATAAGTTGGATTGATAACAAGCACTGCTTTTGCTTCAGGGTGCTGCTTTAAGGCTTTTTCTACAGAGTCCGATGTAATACCGTGAGAAATGCCAAGATTTTCGTCAATTTCAGGGTGAATAAAAATAGGCGTAGCTCCTGAAAAAACAATCGCACTCATAACAGATTTATGCACGTTTCTAGGAACGATAATTTTATCTCCAGGCCCACATGTCGCCATGACCATTGCCATAATTGCTCCGCTCGTTCCTTGAACAGAGAAAAAAGTATGGTCAGCACCAAATGCTTCTGCAGCTAAATCCTGCGCTTGTTTGATAATGCCTTTTGGCTGGTGAAGGTCATCAAGAGGACCGATATTAATTAAATCAATGGATAAAGCATCATCGCCAATAAACGAGCGGAATTCAGGATCCATTCCATTTCCTTTTTTATGTCCAGGGATATGGAATTGTGTTGGGTTTTTCTTAGCGTGATTAACCAATCCAGTAAATAATGGAGTTGAAAATTGAGAAGACAACTTTGCTATACACCTCTTTTATCATAAATTGTCAGTCCCTCTAAGCAAAGCTTAGAGGGACTTTGATTGTTTTTTATCAAATTACAGCATTCAATTTTATATACCAAAAACTAGTGGCTGTTGAATTCTACATATTAAAATATCAGATCTTTTTTCTATAAAAGAAATTCAACAGAAATTCTACTCGGCAGTTTTCTTGATTTTAACCATTATATAAATGAATGAAACGTGTATGTTTACTACTGTTTGATAATATAAATACAATTTTTAGTTAAAAAAATACAAGTAATTGTAAACTGCTTATTACTTATTATTTTATAGTTCTTTATGTTTTGAAAATCCCCATAAAACAAAAGAATTATAGCACTTATTAACCCATTTGCAAAGATATTTTAAAGAGAAAATAAAAAGAAAAAAAAGGAGAAATTCTTTTGTGTGAAAAGAGAATAAATTTTGTGTACATTATAGATTGTGATAGAGTTAAGAATATAGATATACATAGATTGAAGAAATAAATGGAGTGATGAGAAGTGGAATATCAATACCCTATCTCCCTTGATTGGAGTACAGAAGAAATTATTGATGTAGTGAAGTTTTTTGAAAGCATTGAACGAGCTTATGAAAAAGGTATTGAGCGTGATAACCTAATGGCAGTCTATCGCCGATTTAAAGAAATTGTGCCAAGTAAGGCAGAAGAAAAAACAATCTGTAACGATTTTGAAGACCAAAGCAAATACTCTTCTTATCGAACGATTCAAAAAGCAAAGGCTGCTTCTTCTGGAGACATTATAAAAATGTAAAAAATGGAGCCAAGCTTGGCTCCATTTTTTTTATATCAATTCGTTAAAATTATGCATATGCTTTTTTAGTTAGTTCATATAATGGAGTTACCGTATGAAATGTTTGTTCAATACGAGCTATCCATTCTTCGCCGTTCATTGCAATTGCTTCTTCTTTTGGAATTGTAATGCCGCATAGGATCTCAGCTTTTTTAACCGTCTCTAGACGTTCAAACAAACTCTCTAAGTCTTCAGAAGATAAGTCGCCCATTTTGTCACTATCAGGTTTTGTATGATCTTTCGACCAAACAAACGAGGCTGGGATATTTTGACGAATCTCCTCAATGTTTTGTTTTAGCAGCTTTCCAAATTGTTCTTTAATAGGTGATTCGTAAATGACGGCGAACCACACAAAGACATGTGTTTCCCAAAGGCCAATTTGAAAATGAGGGAGCTTTTTATACCCGCGTTTACTGTTAGCAAAGGCTACCCACGTATCTGCTGGCGGGTTAACTGTTCTTCGTGCATGTTTGGCAATGTGTACGAACATTTCATCTCCACAAAGTGAAGAAAGAGTAGGAGCAAAATGATTGCTCAATTGTTCGAATTTTGGGCGTATCGTTGTCTTGAGGGCTTCCATACGTGCATCAAGTCCCTCGATACGGAATACGTTAAAGTCATCTTGTGAAAATCCTGAGAATGCCATGTGAAACCTCCGTTTTTTAGTGAATATGTATAGCTGCTGTGCATCTATGCAAGTAAGTATGATTTACGCGAAGATTCTACCACATGAAAAGCATAAACACCAATTAATTCGCATATGCTTGTCAAAACGTGTCTATCATTTTTTTATAGGTAATCACACAATTTAGTTACATGAGATTAGGTTTCGACATAGACTATATCAATCAAAATATCTGAAAATTTAGTTTTCTATAAGCAGGTTCAATAATTTGAGAGGGGTGTTTGAAGCATGAAACAAGTGGTGAATATGTATAAGAAGAATGATGGACAAAAAAGATTAGGTGTAATTCGTTTGGAGTTAGATTACGAGTTAGCGACGTTATATGAAGCCATGATGGAGAATAATGAGGAACAAAAACAAAAATGTAAGCGAAAGCTTGAGAAACTTCGTGAAGAAATGATATCTCTTCAGTAGCAGATACGGGAATAAAATAGAACAAATAAGGGTAAACTGTAAAAAAGGATTAAACTGAATGAGCAGATTCATAAGTGGTAACAGAGCACGTGGGAGAAGAAGCGGCAGTTCTTCTCCCACGTGCTCTGTTAATTGACATCTTGCAGAGGTTTTTTTAAGCTTAAATAAGAGACGTATTTTTGAGGGGGAATTGAGATGACACAACGCTGGAAAGAAATTGATACATACGTTAAAGAGTGGCTAAAAGAAGCTGGACAAAAAATTCAACAGTCGTTTAGTAAAGAACTTCTCATTCAAACGAAATCGAATCCAAATGATTTAGTAACAAATATGGATAAAGAAATTGAACAGTTTTTTATCTCAAAAATCAATGAAACCTTTCCGCAACATCATATTCTCGGAGAAGAAGGATATGGAGAAGAGCTTGAATCAGAAGAAGGAACGATTTGGATTATCGATCCAATCGACGGTACGATGAATTTTGTTCATCAGCAGCGAAATTTTGCTATTTCCATCGGTATATTTGAAAATGGTGTAGGACAAGCAGGTTATATTTATGATGTTATTCATAATGAGCTATATCATGCTTTAAAAGGACAGGGCGCGTTTATGAATGACATCCAATTGCCGAAACTTGAACCTGTACCAGTTGAACAAGCTATTATTAGCCTAAATGCAACATGGGTGACGGAGAACCGCCGTATTGATCCTTCCGTATTAAGTCCGCTTGTGCGTAAAGTAAGAGGGACCCGTTCATATGGATCCGCAGCTATTGAGCTTGCTTACGTAGCGGCTGGACGCTTGGATGGATACATTACTTTACGTTTGGCTCCATGGGACTTTGCTGCCGGTAAAGTATTGATTGAAGAAGTTGGAGGAGTTATGACAGATTTAGAAGGAAAGCCGTTAGAAATTCTTGAAAAAAGCAGTGTATTTGTAAGCAAACCAACATTACATGACGAAATCTTTCGTACGTACCTTGAAGGAAAGTGGAATAAATAAAATAGAAGTGAAGACTTACGTGTAGTCAAAGGATTTTGTGATGAAAAAACGTCATGAACCATTTTGATGTTGCAAATGGCCATGACGCTTTCAATCATCGCAAAAAAAATTACAGCTGCCCTTTTTCTCGCATTTTTTTCTTAGTCGTAAAGCCAAGGCCCATTACAACAATTAAAGCTGCGATAGCTAAAATGACCCCGAGAGCGCTTCCTTCTCCGATAAATATGCCGATTGACATAATTGCCGCAGTTGCGATAAATGCATATAAAACAAATACCCACTTAATGTTTCTCATGTTGATTCCTCCCATTTATAACGGATATTTATAGTGTACAACAAAATCATTCTGCAATTCTAGAGTTAGTGTGATATAATAGCTTAGTTATTACAAGCATAGGAGTGAAATGCGTGAACATTCGTAAAGATTTACGTAATATTGCCATTATTGCCCATGTAGACCATGGGAAAACAACGTTAGTAGATAAATTATTACATCAGTCCGGAACATTCCGTACTAATGAGCATGTTGAAGAACGTGCGATGGATTCAAATGACCTTGAGCGTGAGCGTGGAATTACAATTTTAGCGAAAAACACAGCTATTAATTATAAAGATACGCGTATCAACATTATGGATACGCCAGGACATGCTGACTTCGGTGGAGAAGTTGAGCGTATTATGAAAATGGTAGACGGTGTTCTACTTGTAGTAGACGCATATGAAGGATGTATGCCTCAAACTCGCTTTGTATTGAAAAAAGCATTAGAGCAAAACTTAACGCCGATTGTTGTTGTTAACAAAATTGACCGTGACTTTGCTCGTCCAACTGAAGTAGTTGATGAAGTAATTGACTTATTTATTGAACTAGGTGCAAGCGAGGAACAAATTGAGTTCCCTGTTGTTTATGCTTCAGCAATCAACGGAACAGCTAGCACGAACCCTGAAAAGCAAGATGAGAACATGTCATCTCTATTTGACTCAATCATTGAGCACATTCCAGCACCAGTAGACAACAGCGACGAACCACTTCAATTCCAAGTGGCAATGCTTGACTACAATGACTATCTTGGTCGTATCGGTGTAGGTCGCGTATTCCGCGGAACAATGAAAGTAGGCCAGCAAGTTGCATTAATGAAGCTTGACGGTACGGTAAAACAATTCCGTGTAACAAAATTATTCGGTTTCCTAGGCTTAAAGCGTGTTGAAATCGAAGAAGCAAAAGCAGGAGACCTGATCGCTGTATCAGGAATGGAAGACATCAACGTAGGTGAAACCGTATGTCCGTTTGACCACCAAGATGCACTGCCAATTTTACGTATTGATGAACCTACTTTACAAATGACGTTCTTAGTAAACAATTCACCGTTTGCTGGTCGTGAAGGTAAATTTGTTACATCTCGTAAAATTGAAGAGCGCTTAATGTCTGAACTTGAGACGGATGTAAGTTTACGCGTGGAAAATACTGATTCACCGGATGTATGGGTTGTTTCAGGACGTGGAGAACTTCATTTATCTATTTTAATTGAAAACATGCGTCGTGAAGGATATGAGATTCAAGTATCAAAACCTGAAGTAATCGTTCGTGAAATTGATGGCGTTCGCTGTGAGCCAGTTGAACGTGTGCAAATCGACGTACCTGAAGAACATACGGGTTCTATTATGGAATCGATGGGTGCTCGTAAAGGTGAAATGGTTGATATGATTAATAACGGCAGCGGTCAAGTTCGTCTGATCTTTATGGTTCCTGCACGTGGTTTAATCGGTTATACAACTGAGTTCTTATCGTTAACTCGCGGATTCGGTATCATTAACCATTCATTTGATAGCTACCAACCAATGCAGCAAGGTCAAGTTGGAGGTCGCCGTCAAGGTGTGCTTGTTTCTATGGAAAGCGGTAAATCATCTACTTATGGAATTCAAGGTGTAGAAGACCGCGGTACAATTTTCGTTGAGCCAGGTACAGAAGTATACGAAGGCATGATCGTAGGAGAACACACTCGTGAAAATGATATCGTTGTTAACATCTGTAAAATGAAGCAAATGACGAATATGCGTTCTGCTAATAAAGATCAAACAACAGGTATGAAAAAACCTCGTATTATGTCTTTAGAGCAATCACTTGAATATTTAAACGAAGATGAATATTGTGAAATCACACCAGAATCTATTCGTCTACGTAAAAAAATTCTTGATAAAAATGAACGTGAAAAAGCAGCGAAAAAGAAAAAATACGCTGACACGAAATAATAAAAAAAGTAAGTCGTTAGCTCTATTTGCTAGCGGCTTGTTTTTTATCTATTATATCAGAATTTTCTATTTTTTGAAAGCGTTTTATAAAGAAGGGATTTGGAAAGGAAAAAGGTGGCTTATATCGAATAATGTAAAGTATGGAATAGGGGGAAGAATTATGGATGTAAAAGAACACCTTTCATTTTTTGCTGCTTTGTATCAAGTAGATGAACATGCAAAAATAGGAATGTGGCTGTTATACTTTACCATTTTAGGGCTATCTGTTCTCGTGTACAAACTCGGGTTTGCAAAGAAGCTGCCGCTTTTAAAATCTGTGGTTATTTATCTATTTTTAGCTTTTGGATGTACGATCTTAACGTTTTTAGGCATTTTTTTACCTGTAGCTGAAGGGCTTGTAGTTGCAGCTCTTGTATTAATTATTTATAAAATACGGCTGTATCAAGCTAAAAAGCAAAACTCCACGTTGGGTTCATAAAAGACTACATAAAAAGACGCTTGTAGCTACAAGCGTCTTTTTAGTATGATATAGCCGAAGACAAGAGCGGCTGCGAAAATTAAATGGCCCGCTGTCCAATAAAAAATCGCTCCTGCATCATCCACCGCAGGCGTAGGCTTGAGCGCAAGCAACGTCAACGGAAAATACAAAGGAATGGTTGGAAGTGTTAACAAAAAGGAACACAATACGATTTTTCGAATAGACATATTATTTAATTTATCTACTATGTAAACAAAAACGATCCCAATTGCAGCGGCAATGAGTAAATGAAAAACAAACTCTACCCATTCAGGCCATTGAATAGGGCCAATGATAGGAATAAAATCAACATTTAATAAAAGGGTATAAACTTGTTTGCCGGTTAGCCATTCTATCCATTTTAAACATAACCCAAGGATAATCCCGCTTAACATGCCAATACTTATTCCTAATCGGAGCACCTTACCAATCCTCCTCTGTCTTTTTCGACTCATATAGTTTAAAATTACCAGTAGCTATGCGTTCTTTTGTTCGTTTTTCAATCCGTTCAGAACATTCATTGCACATATATGTATGGATAGGACGGTTGCGCAGTCGTTTTGCCACGAGCGTTTCATCCTCAATTGTTTCAATTTTATCGCACATGACACATTGTACTCTCATTTCTATCACCTCAACTTCTCTATACATCATTCTAGCCGAAAATGCTTGTTTTATAAAGTTTTTTTGCGGTGCTATCTCTCAGTAGAAAAGGAACGATAGGAAAACATTCCTAAAGAAGCAGGTAATTTTGCTTGTTAGCTCGAAGATAGTAACTAGTAAGTACATAAACAGTAGGAGGGATGAAAATGGCCAACGAAGTCGAGACTCAATTAGTAGATGCATTATACGATGAGCTACAGACAGAGAGATTTGCAACCATTTCAACTATTGATTTTGAAACAAACGGTCCAAATGTTAGTGCCATTTCGTGGTTAGTAGCTCCGACTAAACAAAAAATTCGATTTGCCGTAGATGTTAAATCGAGGATTGTAGAAAACATTAAACATACGAATAAAGCAGTGGTAAATATTCTTGCTAATGAATCATGCTACTCAATCAGCGGAATAGCTGAGGTAGTGCAAGAAAAGTTAGAAGGAGTAGCTTTAAAGCTGACGCTAATTGAACTAGATATTAATGAAGTAAGAGATGTCATGTTCTATGGTTCTAAGATTTCAGTAAACCCTTCATATGAAAAGACCTATGATCCAGTAGCAGCCGCTAAACTCGATAAGCAAGTAATTGAAGCGATAAAAAAAGCTTAGCAGCAGCCTGCCGCTAAGCGACTTTCTTATTCATTTTTTTGAAGATGATTATTAGATTGTTTTTCCTGCTCATTCTTTAAATTTTGCTCTTGTTTATTATTTAATTTTTGATTGTTTGTATCTGTTGAACTAGGATTTCGGCGGATTTCTTCTGCAAATTCAGGCATCACTCGGTTTACAATGGCTGCTAATTCATCTAAAAACCCTGTAACCGGCCGACCTTTGCGAATTTCATTTCCAATTTGTTTTAGCCGAGCGACCGTATCAGGATCTGCAATAACAACGGAATTAGCACCATAAGGATCAGCTTTCAAACCTTCAGCAACAGTATATTTGATTGAACTTACTTCTGAACGATCAATATTTTTGCCGACGTCAATGCCTACGATTGCGTACTTGCCAAGCACAATGGCAGTAGCATCGTTTACATTCGGAACGCTTGAAGCCAGTTCAACTAAATGAGCTGATATTTCATTAGCAGTACGCTTGTGAGAACGTTCAGGAGATGAATTTTTGACCTGTACAATTCGATCTGTTTTTTGCCCTTCTTCAACGTCTGCTTGGTTATTGTTGCAGCCGGTTAGTGTAATAAAACATAAGCTAATGGATAGAAAAAATTTGTTCATGTGGGAGACTCCTCCTTATGAATGACTCATTTTTTGTAGTAATTTGTATTTAGTTTCTAATAGTTCTTCTATCTTTATACACGTGTTCATATATTTAAAGAAAATGGTCCGTCCATTTAAGGTCACTTCACACATGTGCGTTACATAGTATATAAATGGATGGGTGCCTTGTTTCACTCCTTACAGGAAAAACAATCGGAGTAGGAGGCTGAATTATTGGGAAAAATTTATGTATTAGATACGAATGTTTTATTACAAGATCCGCATTCAATTTTTTCATTTGATGATAACGAAGTAGTGATTCCGGCCGTTGTACTAGAAGAAGTTGATTCGAAAAAAAGAAATATGGATGAAGTCGGACGAAATGCAAGGCAGGTATCCAAACTCATTGATAACTTGAGACAACATGGAAAGTTATATGAGAAAATCCCTTTAGAAAATGGGGGCCATTTGCGAATTGAACTCAATCATCGCTCTTTTCAACAGCTTCAAGAAATCTTTGTGGAAAAAACAAATGATAATCGAATTTTAGCTGTTGCTAAAAATCTATCTCTTGAAGAGGAAACAAAAGAAGATGGACGTGAAGTGATACTAGTGAGTAAAGATGTGTTGGTACGTGTGAAGGCTGACGCAATCGGCTTAAGAGCAGAAGATTTTTTAAGTGATCGAGTAGTAGAATTCAATAGTATTTATACAGGCTTTTCTGAAGTCTATATTGCAAAAGAACTGCTGAGTCAATTTTACGAAAAAGGAGAGTTGCTAACGTCTCAAATTGCGAAGCACTCCTTTTTTGCTAATCAATTCTTAGTGATGAAAGATGCATTTGGGGGATCCGGATCAGCCATCGGCATTGTCGATCAAACAACAACGAAAGTAAAAAAGCTTTTATTTGAATATGATCATATCTGGGGAATCAAACCTCGAAATGTTCAGCAAATTATGGCTTTAGAACTTCTTCTTAGAGACGACGTTCAACTGGTCACGTTAATTGGAAAGGCAGGTACGGGTAAAACGCTGCTTGCTTTAGCTTCAGGACTTATGCAGACGGAAGATCTAGGGTGCTTTAAAAAGCTACTTGTAGCTCGTCCAATTGTTCCTTTAGGGAAAGATATTGGATTCTTGCCAGGAGAAAAGCAGGAGAAGCTTCGTCCATGGATGCAACCAATTTATGATAACCTAGAGTACTTATTCAACACTAAAAAGCCTGGAGAACTGGATGCGATTCTAGCGGGGCTCAGTTCAATAGAAGTGGAGGCCTTGACGTATATAAGAGGCCGAAGCATTCCAGAGCAGTTCATTATTATTGATGAAGCGCAAAATTTAACGAAGCATGAAATTAAAACAATTTTAACAAGGGTAGGAGAAAAGAGTAAAATTGTCCTTATGGGAGATCCGGCTCAAATTGATCATCCTTATTTAGATGAATATAACAACGGATTAACGTACGTAGTTGAAAAGTTTAAAGAGCAAAAAGTATCGGGCCACGTTCGGTTAATCAAAGGAGAGCGCTCCGGACTAGCACAATTAGCAGCTGATATTCTTTAAAAGAAGTGGGGTTCCTTTTGGAACCCCACTTCTTTTATTATGTAACGATGATTTCTTCCACATATTTAATAGGGTTATTTCGGTTAGATCCGTCAGGTAAATAGACATAGATAGGCCCATCTTCTCTAAGAGGCTTTCCATCTTGGCTGAAACCAAAGATTAGTTTTTGCGCTTCTTCTAATGAAAAAGAAATCAGCGCGTCTTTTGTTTTAAATGAAACGTTGGTAGCTTCTTCAGTAGGTGAAGCGTTTGCTAGAAAAGGTGCAAATAAAATGCCAAATGTTCCATTTACTAGCTCCTGTTTTTTAAATTTCTTTTCGGTTTTTAACGTAGGAGGAAAGACGGCTCCCTCTTGAATTTCACGGTCCCAATGCTTCGAAACAGCCTTTGTGTACGCTTCTGTCTCGTCTTTTTGCTCCGGTGGATGTTCAAAGAAAACGTCCATATCGAGCTTGCGGTCATCGAAAATCCACACGCTTGGGTCGAGTGTCAGCGTATATTTTACTTTTCCTTTTAACATAATAATTGAATTCATCATAAATGCCCCCTTGCTAAAAGTATAAGCGCTTTCTACTTATTTGTCACTTTGATGAAAAAATTTAGTTGAGAGTGATTCTCGTATGATATAATGTAAAGGTCAACGAAAGTGCGAAATTTCCTACATCTATGGTAACTGTTTTGAGAAAGTAACAGTATAAAAAAGACGGCCAGCCTCACGGACATGTTTATCCTTGCTTTTTTGGAGCATAGCCTTTAAAATTGAGAGATAGATTAGGTAATCGCTCGCGAACGGAGGGATTGAGTTTGACGCCTGAGACAATGATAGATCATCGTGAAAAAGCGTATGCGTTGTTAAAAGCTGATGCAGATAAGATTTTGCAATTAATTCAAGTTCAAATGGATAACTTAACAATGCCACAATGTCCTCTTTATGAAGAGGTTTTAGATACACAAATGTTTGGTTTATCAAGAGAAATTGATTTTGCAGTTCGTCTTGGTTTAATTGATGAACGTGTTGGAAAAACATTGCTAGACCGCCTCGAGCGTGAACTTTCTGCACTGCATGAAGCGTTTACAAAAAAATAAAAATCGCGCGATCGAAACTCAAACTATATACAAACGTAGTTTGAGTTTTTTATTACAGGTGGTTGAAATTTCCTAATTTACTCAAATTTGTACATAAAAGATGAAACGAAACAGAAACACGTCATTTTTAAAGGAAGAGGGTTATGGTAAAAAAAATATTTAGGCATTTTGACTATTCAATTGTAATTCCAGTGCTGCTTCTTTGTGCGGTTGGACTAGTTATGGTTTACAGTTCAAGTATGATTGTAAGTATTACAAGATATCATACGTCAAGTGATTTCTTTTACAACAGACAAAAAATGTGGCTTGCTTTTACGCTTGTATTGTTCATTTTAACAATGCTAACTCCTTACAAGCTGTATCCTAAAATACTGCCTTATGCGATTCTGGGCATTTTTGTACTGCTTTTGCTTGTGTTTGTAATGGGTCATACGAGTAACAATGCGCAAAGTTGGCTGCAGCTTGGCGGGGCAAACATGCAGCCGGCTGAGTATGCCAAGCTTGTTGTCATTTTATATTTATCGTATGTTTTGTCTAAAAGGCAAGAGTATATTGACAACATCAAAAAAGCTTTTTTTGGACCTATGGGTCTTGTATTTCTAATATTAGGTTTTGTAGCTATTCAGCCTGACCTTGGAACGGGATCAATTATTTTTGCTATTGCCGTTACCATTATGCTATGTTCGGGAATCTCTAAAAAAACCTTTTTCCGCATGCTAGCACTAGGTATCATTTTGCTTACGGTAATTATTACGATTGGTTTTTTTACAGGTCAGTTTACGGCCAATCGAATTGGCCGTTTTACCGGTGCATCAGATCCGTTTGCCAATGCTCAAGGAACCGGTTATCAGCTGGTTAATTCATATTTAGCAATAGGTACAGGAGGCTTAAAAGGCCTTGGTTTAGGAGAAAGTGTACAAAAGTATGGTTATCTTCCGGAGCCCCATACCGATTTCATTATGGCTATTATTGCAGAAGAATTAGGGTTCTTTGGAGTTATGCTCGTGCTGGGCCTTTTAGGCTTCTTAATTTTCAGGATTTTAATGCTGGCTAAAAAATCTCAGGATCCGTTTGCTAGCATGATTTGTATTGGAGTAGCCAGTATGATAGGTATTCAGACAGGCATTAACCTTGGAGGGCTTACGGGACTCATTCCGATTACCGGCGTCACGCTTCCGTTTATCAGTTACGGAGGGTCTTCGCTGCTAACGCTGATGGTATCTATGGGAATTATTGTAAATATTTCGTTTTTCGTAAATTATCAAAATAAAAAACAGAAAAATACGGAAAATATTGTGCTACATCCGAACAATACATCAACAACAAGCGATTGATTTTCGTGAAAAAATTGTGTAAAAAAAGCAAAAATTTATTGGGATTTTATCATTTTCCATTGATTTTTGCTTTTCTTTTATCTAATTTTGCTATATATTGAAGTTTATACGAAATTGAGAGGAGATTAGCAACATGAGTTTTGTAACTAAAAAAATCAAAAAAGTATTAGTAGCAAACCGAGGAGAAATTGCAATTCGTGTATTTCGAGCATGTACTGAACTGAATATTCGGACTGTTGCAATTTATTCTAAGGAAGACGCAGGCTCTTATCACCGTTACAAAGCGGATGAAGCCTATTTAGTAGGAGCGGAGAAAAAACCGATTGATGCTTATTTGGATATAGAAGGCATCATCGATATTGCTAAGTCTCATGATGTAGATGCTATTCACCCTGGCTATGGTTTTTTGTCAGAAAATATCCAATTTGCGAAACGTTGTGAAGAAGAAGGCATTATTTTTATTGGCCCAAAATCCAAGCATCTTGATATGTTTGGCGATAAAGTAAAAGCACGTCATCAGGCTACTCAAGCAGATATTCCCGTTATTCCTGGTACGGATGGTCCTATTGATTCAATTGACGAAGCAAAAGAATTTGCTAATCAGCATGGATATCCTCTAATGATCAAAGCGGCTTTAGGCGGAGGCGGTCGAGGCATGCGTATCGTTCGCGATGCAGACAGCCTGAATGAATCTTATGACCGTGCCAAATCAGAAGCAAAAGCGGCTTTTGGTAATGATGAAGTGTATGTCGAGAAATTAGTTGAAAATCCAAAACATATTGAAGTGCAAATTTTAGGTGATGAACAAGGAAATGTTGTGCATCTTTATGAACGCGACTGTTCGGTGCAGCGTCGTCACCAAAAAGTAGTAGAAGTAGCACCAAGTGTTTCTATAGATGAAGACTTACGTCTCCGCATTTGTGAAGCAGCTGTGCAACTGATGGAAAAAGTGCAGTACATAAATGCTGGTACAGTAGAATTTTTAGTATCAGGAAACGATTTTTATTTTATTGAAGTAAATCCACGTGTTCAAGTAGAGCACACAATTACTGAAATGATTACAGGTATTGATATCGTTCAATCGCAAATTTTAATTGCAGACGGCTACGCGCTTCACAGCAAGGAAGTGTCCATTCCTGCACAAGATCAAATTCACGTACATGGATATGCGATTCAATCTCGTGTAACGACAGAAGATCCGTTAAACAATTTTATGCCGGATACGGGTAAGATTATGGCTTATCGTTCTGGTGGCGGTTTTGGCGTACGCTTAGATACGGGAAACAGCTTCCAAGGTGCTGTAATTACGCCTTATTATGATTCACTATTAGTAAAAGTAACAACATGGGCATTAACCTTCGATCAAGCCGCATCAAAAATGGTGCGGAACTTAAAAGAATTTCGTATTCGTGGAATTAAAACCAATATTCCGTTTCTTGAAAATGTAGTGAAGCATGATAAGTTCTTAACAGGTGCTTATGATACATCATTTATTGATACAACGCCTGAACTTTTTGTTTTTCCGAAGCGAAAAGACCGCGGAACTAAAATGCTTACATACATTGGGAATGTTACGGTAAACGGATTCCCAGGTGTATCGGAAAAGAAAAAGCCGATCTTTACGAAACCGCGCGTTCCTAGTGTGGATATAAGCAAACCAATTCAAAACGGAACAAAGCAGATTTTAGATGAAAAAGGCGCTGAAGGTTTAGTAAATTGGGTGAAAGAACGCAAAGAAGTGCTATTAACTGATACAACCTTCCGTGATGGCCATCAGTCTCTTTTAGCAACGCGTATTCGTACAAACGACTTAAAACAAGTAGCTAACCCAACTGCACGCTTGCTTCCAGATTTATTTTCTATGGAAATGTGGGGGGGAGCAACGTTTGATGTCGCTTATCGATTCTTAAAAGAAGATCCGTGGGATCGCTTGCTTACTTTACGTCAACAAGCGCCAAACGTTCTTTTCCAAATGCTTCTTCGCGCGTCAAATGCGGTTGGATATAAAAACTATCCTGATAATGTAATTAAGGAATTTGTTGAAAAATCAGCTTATGCAGGTATTGATGTTTTCCGAATCTTTGACAGCTTAAACTGGGTGCAAGGAATGACTCTTGCAATTGACTCTGTTCGTCAAACAGGAAAGATTGCAGAAGCAGCGATGTGTTATACAGGTGATATTTTAGATCCGACGCGCCGTAAGTATGATTTGGATTACTACAAGAACTTAGCAAAAGAGCTTGAGCAGTCTGGAGCACATATCCTGGGCATTAAAGATATGGCGGGTCTTTTAAAACCACAGGCAGCTTATGATTTAGTATCGGCTCTAAAAGAAACGGTTGATATTCCAATCCACCTTCATACGCATGATACAAGCGGAAACGGTGTATACACGTATGCAAAAGCAATTGAAGCAGGTGTAGACATTGTAGACGTAGCCGTAAGCTCAATGGCAGGCTTAACGTCTCAGCCAAGTGCTAACTCTCTTTATTACGCATTAGAAGGTGCGGACCGCAGACCAAATCTGGATATTAAAAATCTAGAAGAGCTTTCTTACTATTGGGAAGACGTGCGAAAATATTACCAAGACTTCGAAAGCGGCATGAACGCTCCTCATACGGAAGTGTACGAGCATGAAATGCCAGGCGGTCAATATAGCAACTTACAGCAACAAGCAAAAGCAGTTGGTTTAGGAAACCGCTGGGATGAAGTAAAAGATATGTATTCACGCGTGAATTTGTTATTTGGTGATATTGTAAAAGTTACGCCATCATCAAAAGTAGTTGGAGATATGGCATTGTTTATGGTTCAAAACAACTTGACAGAAGAAACGCTGTTTGAGCGCGGTGAAACGCTTGACTTCCCGGATTCAGTTATTGAATTGTTTGAAGGGTATTTAGGGCAGCCTCACGGGGGATTCCCTAAAGAGCTTCAGCGCATCATTCTAAAAGGCAGAAAACCTATTACAGTTCGTCCTGGAGAACTGTTAGAAGATGTGGACTTCGATGCAGTGAAAGAAAAGCTGTTTAAAGACTTAAATCGTCAAGTAACGAGTTTTGATGCCATTGCTTATGCGCTGTATCCAAAAGTATTTATGGATTATCACAAAGCAGTCGAACAATACGGGGACATTTCTGTTCTTGATACACCGACTTTCCTATACGGCATGCGTTTAGGAGAAGAGGTTGAAATTGAGATTGAAAAAGGAAAAACCTTAATTGTCCGCCTTGTATCCATTGGAGAACCGCAGGCAGACGGTACGCGAACAGTATACTTTGAATTGAACGGTCAGCCTCGTGAAGTCGTGATTAAAGACGAAAGTGTCAAAACAACCGTTACGGCAAAACAAAAAGCCGACCAAGGAAATCCGGCCCACATCGGCGCTTCAATGCCTGGAACCGTTATTCGAGTAGTAGTAGAAAAAGGCGATAAAGTCTCAAAAGGTGATCACTTAATGATCACAGAAGCAATGAAAATGGAAACAACCGTGCAAGCACCATTTGACGGCGTGATTAAACAAGTACACGTGTCGAATGGAGATGGCATCCAGCCGGGAGATCTATTAATTGAATTAGAAAGCTAATTAAAAAAGGTACGAGCTCTGAGCTCGTACTTTTTTTGATCAATTATGTGTATGACGCGTTGCAAGTAAGGTTAAGTAGCTTAATACACCGAATAGGAAAGAGATAATTAAAGAATGAGCAAGCGCGAGCTCTAGCTGCAGACGTGTGACAACAACAAGCATACCGGAAACCGCCTGAAAAATAACTAGAATGAGAGCAGCTAACCATCCGTAAAAAATATTTTTTTGATGGCGATAATATTTAACTGCATGGATAAAGGCAGCTAAAATCCATACAAACGTTAAAACAGCAGCGAATCGATGTCCCATTTGAATCCACTGATTCAAATCAACAGGTAGCCAACCGTTTCCGTTTGAACAAAATGGAACGTCTGGACAAGCCAAGCTAGCTTCTTTATGGCGAACAAGCGCGCCCGTGTACACAACAGCATATGTGTACAAGATAACCCCGTAAATGTGTTTTTTCATTTTAGAGCCTAGCTGTATATTAGTTGCGTCGAGCTTTTGATCCACTTCAAAGATAATAAGTGTTAGCAGCAGCACCGAAGCAAACGAAATAAGGGAAATACCAAAATGAAGAGCAAGCACTGCATCTGATTGCCCCCACATAACGGCAGCAGCCCCAATTAATGCTTGCAGTACTAGGAAGAAAAAAGAGATAAACGCTAAAGGTCTAACTTCTTTTATATGTCCTAGTGAAATCCATGCCCATACGCATAAAGCGAGCACAAGAAAGCCCGACACGCCAGAAACTAAACGGTGGCTTAGTTCAACAACGGTTTCAAATGTTAAAGGGTCAGGAATGAGCTGTCCATTACACAGAGGCCAAGAATCTCCGCACCCGTCTGCTGAACCAGTTTTCGTGACAAGGGCACCGCCAAGTAGAATAAGTAACATGGCCATGCTCGTCACAACGGATAAAAACTTTAATCCAAGTTGCACAATAATCACCATCCTAAAAGCAAAGTAAGTAATATAACGAGCTAAACAATTTATCCTAATCTTTTTGTATATTAAACATAAATTTCATTTATTCTCCATAAACTTGATTGAATTTGTTATAATGGTAGAAAGTGTAAGGTTTGTTCATGAGTTTGACTCTGCAGATATGTAAAAGGTATCGTACAGAAAACTATTTTACTTGCACAAATATCTTTTAACAAGTGACAGGGACATGCATTTAGCTCATGACAAAAAAAATCCATATTTTTTTCATGAATTCTTCACAAAGTAACGGCAAAATATGGTTTAATAAACATGAGAAATAGATATTTCTCTACTATTTTATCGTTTACATGTGAAGCCTTTAAGTAGCTTTGGTGAGAGGAATATGACTTCTTTGTGAACAAAGAGGAGATTTTTGTAAAAATATGTTGAAAACGCCTTCATTTATAGACTCTTTATTTACTAGATAAAAGTCTGTGGATGAGTAAAGGAGGAAGCGCCATGGAAGATTCAAAAATGGTGGAAGATTCAACGCTTTCTGCATCGCCTAACACAGCTCATGTAAGCGAAAATAGTTCCGTTTGGTCAGACTTTTTAGCTACGATTAAAATTGGAATAGTCAACTCAAATTTCATCACCACCTTTACTGGTTTTTGGCTAGCTCTTTTCTTCAACGAACAACACTTCTTAGAAAACCTGGATAAAGCATTTTTTACTTTAATAGGTTCTTCACTTATCATCGCCGGTTCATGCAGTTTGAACAATTACATAGATCGTGACATTGACCCTCTAATGGAACGAACAAAGGGACGACCTACAGTGACAGGAAGTTTTACACCTTTGACGGTCCTTGGGATTGGAATCGTTTTTACGTTAACCGGCTTGCTTATGCTACTAGTTGTTTCTTCCGTAGCCGCTCTCATCGGATTAGCAGGAATACTTACATATGTAGTTCTTTACACCATGTGGTCCAAAAGACTATACACAATTAATACAGTAATCGGAAGTATATCAGGCGCTGTCCCGCCTTTAATTGGATGGGCCGCTATCGATCCCAATTTACATGTAGTGGCTTGGGTGTTATTTCTAATCATGTTTATTTGGCAGCCGCCTCATTTTCTAGCTCTTGCTATGCGAAGATGTGAAGAATACCGGGCAGCGGGAATCCCTATGTTGCCTGTTGTACACGGTTTTGAGCTTACAAAACGACAGATTCTCATTTGGATTGCTTGTTTGTTGCCATTACCTCTTTATTTATACGAATTAGGCACTCCATTTCTAATTTTGGCCACTGTTTTAAACATAGGATGGCTATTTTTAGGATTTGCTCAATACAATAAACAAGAAGACACAAAGTGGGCTAGCATGATGTTTGTCTACTCACTAAACTATTTAACTATTTTATTTGTCTCAATGATTGTCGCAACGCTTTTTGCCTAGATAAAATCTTTCACTGAATGCGACACTGCACAAGGGGGATTTCTTCTACATGTAGAATTCATTATAGAAGGAATAAGTTTTATGCTCAAGAGGGCATAGATGAAATCACGTCAATGAAAGAGAGGTTGGGGAATGGTATGAAAAAATGGCGATTGAACTTTCGTGTTTTGTCGTTATTTACGCTGCTTGCATTCGTGTTATCGGCCTGTGGAAAACCGTTTTTGTCAACACTTAAGCCTGCAGGTGAGGTAGCTGAAGAACAATATTCGCTTATGCTGCTTAGTACAGCCATCATGGTTTTAGTTATTATTGTTGTCACCATTATCTTTATATTTGTTATTCTGCGCTTTCGTCGTCGCAAAGGCGAAGAAAATGTGATTCCAAAGCAAGTAGAGGGAAGCAGAAAGTTAGAAATTATATGGACAGTGATCCCTATCTTGCTGCTGATTATTTTGACTGTTCCAACGGTCATCTCAACATTTAAGTTAGCGGATGTAAAAGGAATGAAGGACAAAGATGCTGTCGTAGTAAATGTGCGCGCTAACTTGTACTGGTGGGAATTTGAGTATCCTAATCAAAAAATTATTACATCGCAAGATCTAGTTGTGCCAACGGATAAAAAAGTCTACTTTAACATTAAAGCTTCTGACGTCAAGCACTCATTCTGGATTCCTTCAGTTGGAGGAAAGCTCGATGCTAACACAGAAAATGATAATAAATTCTGGCTAGTGTTTGATTCTAAAAAATCGAAGGAAGCTAACGGGGTTTTCTACGGAAAATGTGCTGAGCTTTGCGGTCCATCTCATTCTCTTATGGACTTTAAAGTACGGGCTGTATCAAGCGATGAATTTGATACGTGGGCAAAAGATTTGAAAAAGGCAAAGCCTGATGTAGAAACAGCATCCGCAAAAGCTGGTCAAGAGGTCTTTAATGAAAGCTGTATCGGATGTCATGCTGTTGACGTCAAAGACAATCGTCCAGAGCAAGCTCGTCAAGCACCAAACTTAGCCGGTTTTTCTGAACGTGAGCGTGTAGCTGGAGTGCTTCCTCACAACAAGGAAAATATCAAAAAATGGTTAAAAGACCCTGAAAAAGTTAAGCCGGGTAATAAGATGAGTGGTACATATCCTGACTTAACAGATGAACAAGTGAATGAGCTAGCAGACTATTTAATGAGTTTAAAAGAAAAATAAACGTCCAGTCGTTTTTAAAAGGGGAGGTTTAGCGATGAGTACACTCAGTCAAAAGAAGGGTGTAGGTGGAACAATTTGGGACTTTATGACAACCGTTGACCATAAGAAAATCGCCATTCTTTATTTAATTGCCGGCGGTATCTTTTTTCTAGTCGGAGGAGTGGAAGCGCTATTTATACGTATTCAGCTGGCTATACCAAGCAATGACTTTGTTAGTGCAGGAACGTATAATGAAATTTTAACAATGCATGGAACAACGATGATTTTCTTAGCCGCAATGCCGCTTCTTTTTGCGATGATGAATGCAGTTGTTCCGCTGCAAATTGGAGCTCGAGATGTAGCATTTCCATTTTTAAATTTGTTAGGTTTTTGGTTGTTTGCCTTTGGGGGACTCTTTTTAAATCTAAGCTGGTTTTTAGGAGGAGCACCTGATGCAGGGTGGACATCATATGCTTCGCTGTCTATTGCATCACCTGGTCACGGAATTGATTTTTATGCGATAGGTTTGCAGATTTCCGGAGCCGGGACATTGATTTCAGGTATCAACTTTCTCGTGACAATCATTAACATGAGGGCGCCAGGTATGACTTATATGCGTATGCCGCTGTTTACGTGGACGACGTTTGTTGCATCAGCTCTTATTTTGTTTGCGTTTCCAGCACTAACGGTTGGATTGTTTTTAATGATTTTTGACCGCTTATTCGGTGGAAACTTTTTTGACGCCACAATGGGTGGAAACACCATTATCTGGGAACATCTTTTCTGGATATTCGGTCATCCGGAAGTATATATTTTAATTCTTCCAGCGTTTGGTGTTTTCTCTGAAATTTTACCTACTTTTTCAAGAAAGAGATTATTCGGGTACTCGTCGATGGTTTTTGCTACCGTATTAATCGGATTTTTAGGGTTCATGGTGTGGGCTCACCACATGTTTACAACCGGACTTGGTCCGATTGCAAATGCCATTTTTGCTGTCGCTACGATGGCTATCGCCGTTCCAACTGGAATTAAAATTTTCAACTGGCTGTTTACGCTTTGGGGAGGAAGTATTGAGTTTACGTCTCCAATGCTGTATGCTGTCGCCTTTATTCCATCATTTGTTATCGGGGGAGTAACAGGAGTTATGGCAGCTGTAGCACCTGCAGATTATCAATTTCAAGATTCTTATTTTATCGTTGCTCACTTCCATTACGTTATCGTAGGCGGTGTCGTATACGCTATATTAGCAGGTGTCACATACTGGTGGCCAAAAATGTTTGGGAAGATGTTAGATGAAAAGTTAAGCAAAGCAACGTTTTGGCTCTTTTTGATTGGTTTCCACTTAACGTTCTTTATTCAGCATTTCTTAGGCCTAATGGGGATGCCTCGCCGTGTATGGACGTTCTTGCCTAATCAAGGTCTCGACCTTGGGAATGCAATCAGTTCATCAGGAGCTGCTTTCATGGCAGTTGCTACGCTCATTTTACTTGTTAATATTATAAAAACAACTGCCAAAGGACAAAAGGTAGGAGGAGACCCTTGGGGAGACGGACGTACATTAGAATGGGCTATTTCATCTCCGCCTCCAGAGTATAACTTTAAACAAACGCCGCTTGTACGCGGGTTAGATGCATATTGGATTGAAAAAATGGCAGGAAATAAAGAAATGACGCCAGCCGAACCTCTTGGTGATATTCATATGCCAAACTCGTCGTTTATTCCATTTATGATATCGCTTGGAATGTTTATTGCAGGGATTGGCTTTTTGTATCGAAATGATCATGCGTGGGGCGATATTGTAGGGATTATCGGAATGGTCGTCATGTTTTTATCGATGTTCTTCCGTTCATGGATTGATGATCACGGCTTTCATATTCACAAAGAAGACTTAGTTGATGATGACAAGGAGGCGAAGATGTAATGGAGACTGAACAAAAGCTAACTGCTGAAACTTTCCCTGCTTCGCCTGAAAAAGCAACGCTTGAAGGGAAAAATAAATTTACTGGCTTTTGGCTCTTTTTAGGCGGAGAGACGGTTTTGTTTGCTTCACTTTTTGCTACTTATTTAGCTTTACGTAATTCAACGATGTCAGGACCTAAGCCAGAAGAATTGTTTGATATTAAACTTGTTTTTGCAGCCACCATGATTTTATTAACAAGTTCATTAACAAGCGTATATGCTATGTATCATATGAAAAATTTTGAATTTAAAAAGATGCAGCTATGGTTAGGCGTTACGTGGCTTTTAGGTTTAGCGTTTTTAGGGCTAGAAATTTATGAGTTCAGGCATTATGTTCATGAAGGGCATACGTTTACAAGCAGCGCATTCGGTTCTTCTTTCTACGCGCTGGTTGGGACTCATGGAGCTCACGTAACGTTCGGATTGCTTTGGATTGGTTCTTTGATGATTCGAAATGCGAAGCGGGGGTTAAACTTATATAACGCTCCTAAATATTATGTCGCAAGTTTATATTGGCACTTTATCGATGTGGTGTGGGTCTTTATTTTCACGGTTGTATATTTAATGGGAATGGTGGGATAAGCTGATGACGACAAATCAATCAAACTCAGATAACCCAAGGCTCAATTTAGATTATCGTAAAAAAAGAAACGCAGAAGATATGAAGATGCAAGTTATCTCTTTTGCGATGATGTTGTTTCTAACACTAATTGCTTTTTTTGCGGTTTATCAAGAGTTTAGCGGATGGTACATTATGCCGGTGATTGTGCTCTTGGCCGTTGTTCAAGTCATCTTTCAACTTTATTATTTCATGCATATGAACCACAAAGGACATACCATACCAGCATTTTTCTTGTATTCAGGCGTATTGGTAGCTCTTTTAACCATTTTAGCTTTTGTAACCATTATTTGGTGGTAAAGAGAAGGGCTGGCATGCGCCAGTCCTTTTCATCATCTGTAGAAGGAGGAATAGAAGTTGATTAACAATTTGCAGATGTTTGGGTTTGAAGCACTTTGGAGTCCTTACTATTTTTTAACCATTTGTCTGGTGACCGTCTTATATTTTTTCATCGTTGGTAGATGGAGAGGGAATTTTATAGGAGCGGAGGCCGTAAGCAGAAAAACAAAAGCGTATTTTGTTATTAGCATGGTTCTTTTATATATATGTAAAGGAGGACCTGTAGATTTACTAGGGCACTTTATGTTTAGTGCTCATATGACGCAAATGGCAATCGTTTACTTGGTGATTCCTCCGCTTTTTATTTTAGGAATTCCGCCGTGGTTAGCTCGTTCTGTTATTTATATAAGAGGGGTTAAACCTGTTTTTAAATTCTTTACAAAGCCCTTAATTGCGCTACTATTATTCAATGGGTTATTTTCTTTGTATCATATTCCGCTGCTTTTTGATTTTATTAAAACGGATATGATGCTCCACGGAATCGTGAGTGTTGTATTATTTATCGCTGCATTTTGCATGTGGTGGCCACTCGTTAATCAGCTAGAAGAAGAACAAACGCTAAGTTCTTTAAAAAAGCTTGGATACATTTTTGCAGATGGCGTACTCCTTACTCCAGCGTGCGCGCTGATTATTTTTGCAAATCATTCTTTATATGCGACGTATACAGACTCAAGCGCTTGGGTACAAGCTCTTTCCCTTTGTGTACCGCCTTCTATGATTGCCAGTTTAGGGCAGCTTGCTCCCGAGATGTTTAATACGCTGCCGCCCGTGGAAGATCAGCAGCTAGGCGGCGTTATTATGAAAATCATTCAAGAAATTGTGTATGGAACGGTTTTAGGCTTTATTTTTTTTCAGTGGGCTCGAAAAGAGCGAGAGAAAGATACGTACATGCCTGATTTTAGTGAACGTCAAGATATAAAAGCAAAGGAGATTCCATCTACTCCTCCTTTGAATTAAAAACAGATTGCGACATAACTACATTAATTCAATCTAAAGACAAACAAATGGGATAAAGGAGCTGAACCGCTTGTAACACCGCAGTTGATTTCCATGCAAGGCTTCCCTTTCCGCGGGCGGGAGCTGAGCCTCCTCGTCGCTTTTGCTCCCGCCGGTTCTCATATGTGCCGCTTTTCCCGCAGGAGTCTTTGCCTTGCTCTCCGATCAACAGCTAGAAGCAGCTACACGAAAACTAGGTTCAATATGGCAACAAAAAACGAACTACCAATCAATAATTTTGATTAGTAGTTCGCATTTAACTTCAACTAACATACTTTTGTCTCAGCCTCTTTTATTTCTATAGCTGAACGGTTTCAAGCTGTGATTTGATTTGTGTTAATATCTTTTCACACTGTTCTACAAGGGATGGCGGAAAGTATTCGCCGTCTCCATATTCTACACCATGAGGATAATAATGTTTGCCTAGTAGAGGTGTCATAAGATGAATAACAGCATGCCTGCCCCCTACATCGCCTGAAATAGCATGTCCTTGGACTCGCAAATAGAAGGTATCTCGCTGAAACTCGAATTTTCGATCGTACGTGACGCGTTCATAATCCCATTGTCCGGCGCGGACCAGACCAAATTGATGCATAATCTCATCTAATAAATCTAAATCAACCTTTAATGAATCAAATTTTGCATATTCAAATTTCATATGAACTCCCTCCCAAAACAGATATACCCCAATTAAATCATAAGCCGAATGGATAAAACTTGCAATATCTAATAAGGAAAAATGTAAACGTTATCTATTTTTATTTAAACGTTTTAAATACGAAAGTTTACTAAAAAGTTGGTCACACTATAAAACGAACACACGATGTAAAGGAGGATAAAACAATGAAAACTGTACAAGAGGTAATGACAGCTGATACGGAAACATGCACCACGCTTGATAACGTATATGAAGTGGCAGTGAAAATGAAGGAATGGAATGTAGGAGCAATTCCAATTGTCGATAGAGATCAGCTAGTAGGAATGATTACAGATCGAGACTTAGTTATAAAAGGCATTGCAGAAAAGAAGCCAAATTCAAGTAAAGTAACGGATGTTATGAGTGAAGAGCTTATAACTATTACAGCGGAAGCCTCTGTAGAAGAAGCTTCTAAGCTTATGGCTCAACATCAAATCCGTCGTCTTCCTGTTGTGGAAAATCAAAAGCTAGTAGGGATTGTATCGCTAGGTGATTTATCAACGTTTCGCTATGCAAATGAACGTGCAGGAGAAGCTCTCTCAGACATTTCACAACAAACGCATTAAAAAGCGAAAGCCAACTGTTTGCAGTATATTCGTAAATAGTTGGCTTTTTCTTTTGTTTCCTTCATACCGATAGCTATTTTTTTTTGAATGCATGTATAATAGAGATAAAAATAAGTTAAACAGGTAAAGAAAACAGGTGTAAGGAGAGGAAGAAAAGCTGAAAAAAGTTATTTTTATTCTCGTATTAATAGTGGCATTTGTATACGCGGAGGATTATTTACCTCAGCTAGAAAAATATCTAACGGGTCAAAATATTGAGCAAAACCAAACGGATTCCAAAAGTCAGCCCACACAAGAAGTGGCTTCTTATGAAAAACAAAGTGAAAATATGATGAGGCTCATTGGAGATCATTCAGAACAGTTAATTGGAATGCTTGGAGAGCCGGATCGTATTGATTCTTCTGCATATGGCTATGACTGGTGGATTTACAAAAAGAATCGTCAAACGTATGCGCAGGTAGGAGTAGAAAATAATCAAGTCGTATCTGTATACGTCATTGGCTCAAAAACAAATACAGATCCTTTTGAGATTGGTGAGAAGCGAGAGGAAGTAGAAAAAAGAGTTTCACTTTCATCCGAACTCACGCTTCAAAAAGACGGAAATGAATACCGATTTCGTCTGAGTGAAGAGGATATGAAAATGCGTCCAATTATTAAATATGGAGATGTATACGTCCAACTATATTTTGATCAGTTCCTTAATACAATCTCAAGTATTCGAATTATGGACATGGACACGCTATTAAAACAGCGTCCGTACGAAATTGTTTATCGCGGCGAGCTTCCAACAGCTCCGTCATTGACATCGGAGGAGTGGAAAAGTGTCCAAGAAGGAGAAGAGCAGCAAATTATCGATATTACAAATGTAATTCGAGACCGGTTTCAGCTGTCACCTTTAGCTTGGGATGAAGCCACTGCCGGAGTAGCTTATTTACACAGCAAAGAAATGAGCGACTTAAACTATTTCTCTCACGTTTCACCAGCACAAGGTGATTTAGGCAACCGTCTGCAAAAAGGTGATGTAGTATACCGTATCGCGGGCGAAAATATTGCCTCGAATTATCAGGATGGAATCGCTGCGGTTGAAGGGTGGCTTAATAGTGAGGGACATCGTAAGGCTTTACTCAATAAAGAGTTTACGCGTCTTGGTGTAGGTGTATATGAGAAATATTATACGCAAAACTTTATCACTCCGATGAATGAATAGTAAGATTAAAACTTCCTTTTGAAAATAGGTCTACTCTTGTCCTCTTTCTCATAAGTTTTAGTAGAGGTTAGAGGAGGGACGAGAATGAAAGGAAGAATAGTAGGAATATTGCTCGTACTTTTCTTTGCATATACGACTACTGTACATGCAGCTGAAGGGCAGTGGGAGAAGCTTGATAACTTATCTGATCAAACGCTATCGCTTGTAGAGCAAAAGGAGTATAAAGCAGCCCAACATTTATTCAGAAACTTTTCGAATGAATTTACCAGTCTCAATACAGCTTCTTTGGGCGTATCGGCCGAAGATATACGTATTTTAACTCTTTGTTATGAACAGGTAGAAAGGTCTCTTTTATCTTCTGATTCCAGTGATGAAGAACGTCTTCAAAAAGCTACTCAATTTCGATTATTAGTCGATGCGCTGCACAGCAAGCATCAGCCTATGTGGACTGAGCTCGAAGGCAGTATGCTCGCAACATTTAAAGAGATGCGAAATGAAGCGGTAAAAGGAGAACAAGCAGCTTATGAAGCGCAGCTTAAGCAATTTTTGAAGGAGTATGATATGATCTTACCGAGCGCGCAGGTAGACGTGTCGTCTCCCTACGTACAGCGTGTGAGCGCGGACGTTCACTTTTTACAGACTGAAGGAACGCTAAGTGAGATTAACGATGAGCAGTTTAACCAAATGGAACAAAACTTGAAAGATTTTTTTGAACAAGTAAAAGAAAATCGTACAGACCCGTCTTTTATTTGGGTTACAATTACCACCGGAAGTATTATTATTGCTACACTTTTTTATGTAGGAGCGCGAAAATATTTCGCTGACCAGAAAAGAAAGTCAGCCAGAGGGCGTAATGATTGACGTAAAAGCGCAGAATTGTCTAAAATAAAAGAGTAGTCAAACACATAATGAAAGGTGTGGGTAAATGAGCTTTTTGATTTATTTTCTCATTATTATCCTTGTGCCAATTTGGGCACAGTTTAAGGTGAGAAGTGCTTACAAAAAATATTCACAAGTAAGCAACTCATCAGGAATGACAGGCGCAGAAGTAGCAAGAAAAATTTTAGATGAAAACGGGTTGTACAACGTTCACGTAGAGCCTGTAGGCGGATTTTTATCGGATCACTACGATCCTCGTTCAAAAGTCATTCGTTTGTCAGAAGACAACTATTACGGAACGTCTGTCGCAGGCGCTGCCGTTGCGGCTCACGAAGTGGGACACGCGATTCAAGACAAAGAAAACTATTCGTTTTTACGTCTTCGCCACTCGCTTGTGCCGGTGGCAAGCCTTGGATCAAACGCTTCTTGGATTTTAATTATGATTGGAATTATCGCGTCGATTAAGCCGTTGCTATTGTTAGGTATTATCTTCATGGCAGCAGCGGTCGTATTCCAAGTTGTAACACTGCCTGTTGAATTTAACGCTTCAAGCCGAGCGATGACGCAAATCGTCTCAGTCGGAGCGATTCGAAATGACGAAGAGCGCGAAACGCGCAAAGTGCTTAACGCAGCGGCTTTAACATACGTAGCAGCCGCAGCAGTAGCAGTTCTTGAGTTGGTTCGCTTAATCATGATTTATACAGGAATGAATAACGACGACTAATAAAAAAATACCGCTAATGCGGTATTTTTTTATCTTTCAAGCGGTTTTTTATTTTCATCAAGGGTAAATCCTTCGCCTAAGACATCATGAACATCCGTAACTGCAACGAATGCGTGTGGATCTACAGAAGTAATAACTTGCTTTAAACGGAAAATTTCATTTTTACTAACCACGCAGTATAACACATTGGTATCTTGCTTAGAAAAAGAACCTTGTCCTTTTAAAATCGTCACGCCTCGATCCATTTCTTTCATAATTTTATCCGATATGGCTTCGTTATGATTTGAAATGATCGTTGCCCCTTTGGCGGCATACGCGCCGTCTTGCATAAAGTCAATAACCCGTGCAGCGACAAAGACTGCAACAAGTGTGTACATAGCTTCTCGGTAGGATAAATAAATGAGAGACGCACTAATCACAATAAAGTCAAAAAGAAACATCGTTTTCCCCATATTCCACCCGATATATTTTTGAACAACACGTGCGATGATATCCACTCCTCCTGTTGTTCCTCCAAACCTGAAAATAATGCCAAGGCCCACTCCAATAAAAACACCGGCAAAAAGAGCTGCTAGAGTCATATCATGACGCAGGGGCATATTCACCGGGAAGCGCTGGAATATCCATAAAAATAGCGATAAGCTAACGACTCCGAGCATGGTATAAATAAATGCTGTTCTCCCTAATAGTTTCCACCCTACAAAAAACAAAGGAATATTTAACACTAAGTTAGAATAAGAGGGATCAATGTTAAATAAGAAAAATAAAAGCAGGGTAATGCCTGTGAATCCACCTTCAGCTAAATTGTTTTGCATGTTAAAATTAACAAGTCCAAACGCAAATATGGCAGCACCAAGCAGTATAAAAATAATATTTTTAAATCTGAGACCTTTCATACTTACAAACCTCCTATGACCGTTTTTGCACTACCTTATCATAAAGGAATATATTTCATTTCGTAAATAACTATCGAAAAGATTTTTGAAAATAGTAAAAAGTGATGATGTTTCTTCTAGTGCTATGTATTAGTAGTATCCTCAATTCGTAAAATATAGACAGATTTTTGAGAATTAAGGGAAACGTGAGGAATATTGTGAAAGAGCATCTGACAAAGGCTTGGTAAGAAGAAGTAATTACACTAAATAATTTGAAGTAAAGATGTTATAATAGTAAGCTGAGTGTACTTCTAAAAGAGGTGAAATAAAAAGATGTCAAAAAAAACGATGGAGCAAATGCAGCAAGAAGTTGATGCATATATTAGCCAATTTAAAGAAGGATATTTTAGTCCTCTTGCTATGCTTGCGCGAATGTCGGAAGAAGTGGGCGAATTATCGCGCGAAATTAACCACTATTATGGTGAAAAGCCGAAGAAAACGACTGAAGCAGAACGTACGGTCGAAGAAGAAATGGGCGACATTTTATTTGTATTAATTTGCTTTGCAAATTCATTAAATATTGATTTACAAGAAGCGCATGATCGCGTTATGAATAAATTTAATACGCGTGACAAAGATCGCTGGACGAAAAAAGAAGACTAAGGAGAGAAAAAGAATGGACAAAATTCGAATTGTACTTGCAGGACCAAGAGGTCGTATGGGAAAAGAAGCTGTATTATTAATAGAAGAAACAGAGCATTTTGAATTAGTAGCAGCGGTAGATCGTATCAATGAAGGAAAATACATAAGTGATATTGAAGGAATGCCAAATGTACAAGCGCCAATCTACACGGATATTGAAAAATGTTTTCAAGACGTTAAGGCAGATGTTTTAGTTGACTTGACAACACCTGAAATTGGGCGCGTTCATACTAAAACAGCCCTAACATATGGAGTAAGACCTGTTGTAGGAACAACTGGCTTTTCAGAAGAAGATTTAAAAGAATTAAAGCAGCTTGCTGAAGAGAAGGAACTTGGCTGTATCATTGCACCTAATTTTGCAATTGGCGCTATTTTAATGATGAAGTTTTCACAAATGGCAGCTAAATACTTTGATGATGTTGAAATTATTGAAATGCACCACGATCAAAAGTTAGATGCACCATCAGGAACAGGCTTAAAAACAGCGGAGCTTATCAGTGAAGTTCGTAAAGCAAAAAAACAGGGTCATCCTGAGGAAAAAGAATTGCTAGAAGGGGCGCGCGGTGCAGATTATGAAGGAATCCGCCTACATAGCGTACGCCTGCCAGGACTGATTGCTCACCAAGAAGTGATGTTCGGAGGATTTGGACAAACATTAAAAATCCGTCATGACTCATACAACCGTGCTTCTTTTATGTCAGGTGTGAAGCTAGCTGTTGATACAGTTATGAACGTAGACACACTTGTATATGGATTAGAAAATATTATTGACTAAGGAGCGAGAAAAATGAAAATCGCCTTAATTGCACATGATAAAAAGAAAAATGATATGGTACAATTCACAACAGCCTATCAAGCGATTTTACAGGAACATTCGCTGTTCGCAACAGGAACAACAGGAACGCGTATTTCAGAAGCAACAGGTTTGAAGGTTCACCGCTTTCAATCAGGACCGCTTGGAGGAGATCAGGAGATAGGAGCTTTAATTGCTCAAAATGAAATGGATATGGTTATTTTTTTCCGCGATCCGTTAACAGCTCAGCCTCATGAACCTGATATTTCAGCTCTGATGCGCCTATGTGACGTCTATGCGGTTCCTCTTGCAACGAATATGGGAACAGCAGAGATTTTAATTCATGGACTTGAACGAGGCGATTTGCATTGGCGTTCAATTATAAAAAAATAGGGTGAAGATAATGAAAGAAACAATAGATATCCTTGCCTTTGGTGCTCATGCCGATGATGTAGAAATCGGCATGGGTGGAACCATTGCAAGAATGAGTGAACAAGGTTTGAAGGTAGTTATTTGCGATTTGACGCAAGCTGAACTTTCTTCAAATGGAACGGTTAAAATTCGAAAACAAGAAGCGTCCAAAGCTGCTAATGTCTTAGGTGTTCATGAGCGAATTCATCTGGATTTGCCAGACAGAGGTTTGGTTTTAAAGGCAGAGTATATAGCTGAAATTGCATCAGTCATTCGCACGTATCAACCAAGGATTATATTTGCTCCTTACTTTGAAGATCGTCATCCTGATCATGGAAATTGTGCAAAGCTTGTAGAAGAGGCCATGTTTTCGGCTGGCGTTAAAAATTATATCGATTATAAGAAGCAAAAAGCTCATCGTGCGGAGTCTCTTTATTTCTATATGATAAATGGATTTCATAAGCCAGATTTTGTCGTAGATGTATCAAGCACGTTTCAAAAGAAAGTAGCTAGTCTAGAGGCTTATGAAAGTCAATTTACAAAAACAGCAGATACGTTTGATACGCCGCTGGTAAACGGATATATTGAAACGGTAGAGAGCAGAGAGCGATTATTTGGCAAAGAAGTCGGGGTAGCATACGGTGAAGGTTTTTTATCTAAAAAACCGATTTTGATGTACGACGATTTAGTAGGTGGAAAATAAATGAAGTTAAAAATTGGTATTACATGTTATGCTTCCGTTGGAGGTTCAGGAGTGGTAGCAACGGAGCTAGGGAAGCTGCTGGCTGAAAAAGGGCACGAAATTCATTTTATTTCCTCTAGCATGCCTTTTAGATTGACGAAAGTATATCCAAATATTTATTTTCACGAAGTAGATGTAAATCAGTACTCCGTCTTTAAATACCCTCCGTATGATCTTGCTTTATCCAGTAAAATGGCTGAAGTGGCTAAAAGAGAAAAGCTTGACATTATTCATACGCACTATGCAATCCCCCATGCCGTTTGCGGGATTTTAGCTAAACAAATGGTTGAGCACGAAGTGAAAATTGTGACGACTCTTCATGGGACAGATATTACGGTTCTAGGAGAGGATCCATCTTTAAAAGATTTAATTAAATTTGGAATTGAGAAATCAGATGCAGTGACGGCTGTATCTCAGTCACTTGTTGATCAAACTCATCATTTAATTAGTCCAGATAAAGAAATTGAAACGATGTATAATTTTATTGATGAACGAGTTTATCATAAAAAAGAAGTTCAGTATTTAAAAGCGGAATATGGCATATTAGAAAATGAAAAAGTCGTTATTCATATTTCAAACTTTCGTCAAGTCAAACGAGTTACAGATATAGTCAAAACATTTGCTATTATTAATAAAAAGCTTCAGTCTAAGCTGCTGCTTGTAGGAGACGGCCCTGAAATGACGGTTGTGTCTCAATTAGTAAGAGAGCTAAATCTTCAAGATTCTGTGTTATTTCTTGGGAAACAAGAAAATGTAGCAGAACTATATTCGATTAGCGATTTAAAACTGTTATTATCTGAAAAAGAAAGCTTTGGGCTTGTACTTTTAGAAGCTATGGCTTGTGGTGTTCCATGCATCGGAACAAATATAGGCGGAATACCCGAAGTAATTGAACACGAAAAAACAGGATATATTTGCGAAGTGGGAGACGTCGAAGAAGCAGCGAGCAAAGCAATTCAGCTACTTGAAAATGAACAGCTGCATCACCAAATGAGGGAAGCGTCTCTAAGCGCAGTTAATCATAAATTTCATTCAACAGAGATTGTGAGTCAATATGAAAAACTTTATTATAAATTGGTACAGGGTTGAAGAATGGAGGAAGTTATGAAAGAACCGTTCATTCATCCGCTTTATATTATTGAAAAACTGGAGACAGCCGGTTACGAAGCGTATTTTGTTGGAGGAGCGGTCCGGGATCTCATTTTAAATCGGACGATTGGAGATATTGATATCGCTACGTCAGCTAGGCCAGAACAAGTGATGGAACTCTTTCCTAAGACGATTCATGTAGGAATCGAGCATGGTACGGTTGTCGTTGTCCATGAGAACGAGACCTATGAGGTAACCACTTTTCGCTCTGAGGGAGAATATGATGATTTTCGTCGTCCCTCGTCCGTTACGTTTATTTCGTCTCTGATAGAAGATTTGCAGCGTCGCGATTTTACAATCAATGCAATGGCTATGAATGCAAAAGGAGAAATCATTGATCCATTTAATGGAAGAGAAGATTTGCGAAACCAGTTAATTCGCACTGTCGGAAATGCTAAAGAACGCTTTCATGAAGATGCTCTTCGTATGATGAGAGCCGTTCGCTTTGTCAGTCAGCTGGCGTTTTCGCTGTCTGATCAAACTAAAAGAGCCATTCAGCAATACGGTGAACTGCTGAGGCATGTTTCTATTGAACGGATTACAGTTGAATTCGAAAAAATGCTGAGCGGAAAGCGTCCGTCTTTAGCATTAGCACTTGTAGCAGATACGGAGCTGTATCGCTACTTGCCCCAATTGAATGTAGATCCGCAAAAATTCCGATCTGTTTGTGCACACGATTGGATGATGCTTCAGCGAGTATCGGAGTCATGGACACTTCTGGTACATCTACTCGACATTCAAGACAAGCAGGCATTTTTTAAAAGCTGGAAATTATCTAATAAGCAAATTAAAGATATTCAGCTTCAGTCTATTGGTCTTCGAGACGTTTTGGAAAATGGATGGTCAAAACGCATCATGTATACAATTGGAGAGCAGGCCAGCGTAAGCGTGAATCGTATTTTACAACTTCTTCGAAGCAATGAGTATATGAATGAACATGAGCTTCTTTACATCTATAGCGAGCTGCCTATTCATTCTTTAAAAGATTTAGATATAAATGGTCAAGATCTTTTAGTGTGGACAGGTAAAAAGGGTGGTCCATGGGTGTCTCAACTGTTAAAAGAAATTGAGGAGAAAGTTCTATACAATGAGTTAATGAACACGAAATCTTCAATAAGAAAGTGGGTGCAGTCTTGCAGTCAGATATAAGAAGAACGCTGCTTGAAATGTTTACGAACGCAGATGGGGACTATGTGTCCGGCCAAAAGATCAGCGATTTATTAGGCTGTTCAAGAACAGCTGTATGGAAGCATATCGAAGAGCTGCGAAAAGACGGCTATGAACTTGAAGCTGTTCGTAAAAAAGGCTATCGCATTGTTGGGAAGCCGAACAAAGTAAGCAGCAACGAGCTTTTATTAGGGCTCCAAACAACAAAAATCGGTCAGTATATTCATTATGAGGAAAGCGTGCATTCTACTCAGAAAATTGCTCATCGAATTGCTCAAGAAGGAGCAAAAGAAGGAACGGTTGTAGTTGCTGAAGAGCAAACAGCAGGGAGAGGAAGACTTGATAGAGCGTGGTATTCCCCAAAATATACTGGTGCCTGGATGAGTATTATATTGCGTCCTTCTATCCCTCCGCAGCAGGCTCCGCAGCTGACTCTACTATCAGCAGTGGCTGTTGTACAGGCCATTCAAGAAGTGACGAACCTTTCTCCAGACATTAAATGGCCTAATGATGTTTTATTAAATGGGAAGAAGCTAGTTGGGATTTTAACAGAAATGCAGGCTGATTTTGACCGGATTCATTCGGTCATCATTGGAATTGGCATCAATGTGAATCAGCAGGAAACGGATTTTAATGAACAAATCAAACACATTGCCACATCTTTACGTATTGAAAAAGGTGAAGAAATTAATCGTGCGGCTTTGATGCAAGCGTTTTTCTTAAAGTTAGAAACCCTTTACGAAGAATACTTAAAAAATGGCTTTGGTTTAATTAAAGTTCTTTGGGAAACGTATGCGATCAGTATTGGCAAGCGAATTATAGCACGCACGATGACAGCCAACATTGAAGGCTTTGCAAAAGGTATAACGGATGAAGGCGTTTTATTGATTGAAGATGATGAAGGAGTTATACACCGAATTCATTCTGCAGATATTGAGCTCTCTGCTAAAAAATAGTAGAAAAATAAAGAAATTTTTATTATAATACGAGTATCAAGGTAGTATCGCAAGAACTTCACTTGATACTCGTTTGTTTATTTTTAATACGACAATAAATCTGCCTTGATCCATTAAGGACTAGGACAGAGGGATGACGCGTAGGTAAGCACATTAGGTAAAGTGTGCTTTTTATAGATGAAGTCTGTCAAAGTCCTTCTTCCTTTTATAGGTAGAAGGACTTTTTGTGTGCAGACGTGCGCTCATCTCCTCTGAGAAGGAGGAGAAAGTTAGTGAAAACAAAATTAGATTTTTTACGTATGAAACAAAACAATGAACCAATTGTGATGCTGACTGCGTACGATTATCCGTCAGCTAAGTACGCTGAGGAAGCAGGTGTAGACATGATTTTAGTAGGCGATTCTCTAGGAATGGTCGTTTTAGGATATGACTCTACCATTCCTGTAACGGTAGATGATATGATTCATCATACAAAAGCGGTTAAAAGAGGAGCTGCTGATACATTTATCGTCACCGACATGCCATTTATGTCCTATCACGTGTCGAAAGAAGACACGATGAAAAATGCTGCTCGTATTATGCAGGAAAGCGGAGCTCATGCTTTAAAAGTAGAAGGTGCAAAGGATGTTCTTTATACAATTTCAGAATTGACGCAAGCTGGTATTCCGGTTGTTGCACATCTCGGGTTAACTCCTCAGTCTGTCGGTGTCCTGGGCGGTTATAAAGTGCAGGGAAAAGAAGCGAAAGAAGCCAAACAGCTAATCCAAGATGCGATCAAGTGTGAGCAGGCGGGAGCTATTGCTGTTGTATTAGAATGTGTTCCTAAACAAGTAGCAAAACAAGTAGCTGAACGCTTAAGCATTCCCACAATCGGAATTGGAGCAGGAGCTGACACGGATGGTCAAGTACTTGTATACCACGATGTATTAACGTACGGCGTAGAGCGTGTGCCAAAATTTGTTCAGTCATTTGCGAAAATAAATGAGCCTATTTTACAGGGGCTTTCACAGTATGTAAGTGAAGTGAAAAAAAGAGAGTTTCCGAAAGAAGCACATACTTTTTCAATGAAAGAAGAGCAGTTAACGGCACTGTACGGAGGGAAATAAGATGAAAGTCATTACAACAATTAAAGACATGCAGCAGGAGATGAAAAAAGAAAAGCAGCTTGGACGTTCAATTGGATTTGTCCCGACGATGGGCTATTTGCATGAAGGCCACGCTACTTTGCTTGGAGCGGCTCGCACAGAAAATGAAGTAGTGGCGCTAAGTATTTTTGTGAACCCGACTCAATTTGGACCAAATGAAGATTTTGATACGTATCCAAGAGATTTTGAACGCGATGAGCGCGTGGCAAAAGAAGCTAACGTCGACTATTTATTTTATCCTTCAGTAGAGGAAATGTATAAGTCAAGCCGTTCAGTTGCTATAACCGTGACAGATCGTGTAGACGTATTGTGTGGACAGAAGCGCCCCGGCCATTTTGACGGAGTAGCCACGGTACTAACAAAGCTTTTTCATATTGTAACACCAGATCGTGCATACTTTGGTAAAAAAGATGCACAGCAAGTTGCTGTGGTAGATGGCTTAATTGAAGACTTTAATTTCCCAGTGGAGCTTAGAGCAGTAGACACGGTGAGAGAAGCAGATGGATTAGCTAAAAGTTCTCGTAACGTATATTTAACGGATAAAGAAAGAGAAGAGGCACCTGTTTTATTTAAGAGTTTACAAAGCGCTCTGCAGCTTCTTGAAAGCGGAGAGAAGCAAGTAGAAATCCTTAAACAGATCATTCGAAAAGAAATTGAGCAACATACGAGCGGTAAAGTGGATTATATCGATGTTTATACGTATCCAGAGCTAAAAACGATTGAGCAAGCCGCTGGAAAAATCATTATTGCTTTAGCTGTTCAATTCTCTAAAGCCCGTTTGATTGATAATGTAATTGTAGACGTACAGGGGGATAACTAAATGTTTCGCACGATGATGAACGCTAAAATACACAGAGCTCATGTAACTGAAGCCAACTTAAATTATGTTGGGAGCATCACTATTGATGAAGATATCATCGACGCAGTAGGAATCACTGCAAACGAAAAAGTCCAAATTGTAAACAATAATAACGGAGCTCGCTTGGAAACGTACGTGATTCCCGGCGAACGCGGGAGCGGCGTAGTTTGTTTAAATGGAGCTGCTGCAAGACTCGTGCAGCCTGGAGATATTATCATCATTATCTCTTATGCGCTCGTAGCCAATGAAGAAGTAGCTCACCATCGTCCAACCGTAGCGATTATGAATGAGCAGAATAAAATCCAACAATTGCTTAAACAAGAACCAGCTGGTACAATTCTATAAGAACAGTCCCCCTTTATGAGGGGGATTTTTATTTGAATACATACGCTAGTAAGTGAACGGTATAAACCTCTATACACACTAAAGTAAAACTTCGATGTATGAAAGCCTCTCTGTTTTTCACGAGAAGGAGTTGCGCTTTTAAAGCATATAGAGCAGGCTTTCACTTTATACTATAAAAAGACAGACTTGCGAGGTGTTGACCGTGAATAAACGCTTTGTTGTGGTAGATCTTGAAACGACGGGACATTCTCCAAAACAAGGAGATAAAATGATTCAATTTGCTGCTGTCATAGTAGAAGACGGCAAAATTGTTGAACGTTTTTCTAGTTTTTTAAATCCTGGTATGGATATTCCGCCTTTTATTACACAACTAACTAACATTCAAAATGATATGGTGAAAGATGCGCCTTTATTTGAAGAAATTTCACCTAAAATTATAGAATTGCTAGATGATGCTTATTTTGTTGCACATAATGTGGCTTTTGATTTAACTTTTTTACAAGAAGAACTCTATCAGTGCGGAAGGGAGACGCTTTATAATTCAACCGTAGACACCGTCGAACTGGCCCGGATTCTGCTGCCTACAGTTGATGGGTACAAACTTAGCCAATTAGCTGAGTATTTACATATTGAACATGAAAACCCTCATCAAGCAGATAGTGATGCAGAAGTAACGGCACGTATTTTACTGTTACTAATTGAGAAATTAAAGAAGCTACCTCTAACAACCTTAAAGCAGCTGTATGCGCTAAGCTTGCACTTTAAAAGTGAAATTGGAGAACTGATTCAACAAGTTATAGATGATAAAAGTTATGCCGAGGATGATTCTTATGAATTTATACATGGGATTGCGCTAAACAAATATCAGCCGCATTCAGCTAATGAAAAGCAGCACTCTCATACTTACGAGATATTTGAAACTGAAAAGCAAAAGCTGTTCCATCAGGCTCTGCCATTGTTTGAAGAACGAAAAGGGCAGTGGGAGATGATGAACTTTGTACAAGAGTGCTTTGCAGGTAATGAGCATGCTTTAATTGAAGCCGGGACCGGTATTGGTAAAACCTACGCTTATTTAGTTCCTGCCGTGTTTTATGCTTCTGTTCATCATCACCCAGTCATTATCTCAACTAATACGGTAACGCTTCAGCAGCAAATCATCGAAAAAGATGTGCCCATTCTAGAAAAGATTGTTCCGTTTCCTGTGACGGCAGCTGTTTTAAAAGGAAGAGAACACTACATTAGTATAAGAAAATTTATTCAGCTCTTAAAAGAGCGCAATAATAATTACGATGCGATCCTCACAAAAGCGAAGCTGCTTATTTGGCTGACGGAAACGGAAACGGGCGATAGCGATGAAATAAACCTGCCTTCTGGCGGCAAACTTTTTTGGGAACAGCTAAATGAAAGCAATCCGTCTCCAAGTGACTTTAAGCATCCTTGGAAACTTTATTCTTTTTATGAACGAGCGCAGAACAGAGCGCAAAATGCCCATATAGTAGTGACAAATCATCGCTTGCTGTTGATGGATGTGATGAGTAATCATGAGCTGCTGCCTGAGTATGAACAGATTATTATTGACGAGGCTCATCACTTAGAAGACATTGCTGGAGAAGAGCTGGGGGAGCGCTTAGATTATTTTGCGGTTCATGCGCTATTAAACCGAATCGGAACCATTCAAGACAAAGGGCTGTTAAAGAAAGTTCATCATACGTTTGTGAAATATAGCATCGAGCTTAACACTGAACTTCTTCAAAACCTGTTTGTGCAGCTTCATTCTGAGTGCGATGACTTATTTCGTTTGATTCATTCTTTTGTCCAAAAAAGAATCGGCAATCAGCAGGGCGAGATTGGAAGAAGCAGCTATCGATATAAAGTGGAAAAAGAGCATGGACATTACTGGACGGCTATTCAAGAAGCAGCGTCGCGCATTCGTTTTTTAATTCACGATCTTTTTACATGGAATGATGGGGCAAGACATTCCTTTGACGAACTATATGACAAAGTCACAAAAAATGAACAGTCGTCTCTTCATGAATTTCAAACGGCTGTTAAAGGATTTGAACACATATCTCAGCAAATAGAAAAGCTTTTGTTCAAACAGCAGAGTCATCACGTAACGTGGTTTGAGATTGAACCAAAAGGAGCAGCGAATGCTACGTATATCTATAGTCAGCCTACCTCCATTGCCGATACGCTGGCTGATGAATTTTTCGCTAAGAAACAAAGCGTTATTTTAACATCGGCTACATTGACGGTGAATGGAACATTTGATTATTTAATTCAAGAGCTAGGGTTATATGACTTTCAGCCTGCTCAACTCATTCTCCCTTCCGAGTTTGATTATGAGAAGCAAGCTAGAGTCTATATTCCTCAAGATATGCCTGCTGTTAACGAAGTATCATTATATGAGTATAGCGCTATGATGGCAGAAAGTATTCTTGACGTAGCTAAAGTAACAAATGGTCGTATGCTGGTGCTTTTTACTTCATATGACATGTTGAAAGCTACGTATGGTTATTTAAAAGAGTTAAACGACCTTGAAGAATTTGTACTGCTCGGTCAAGGAGTCACAACTAGAAATCGTAATAGACTATTAAAAGACTTCAGCCAGTTTGAGCATTCCATTCTATTAGGTACAAACAGCCTGTGGGAAGGAATTGATCTGCCAGGAAATTTATTATCATGTCTCGTAATTGTCAGACTTCCTTTTTCATCTCCAAATCAACCTCTGCTGACAGCTAAATTTGAGCAGATGAAAAAAGAAGGGAAAAGTCCTTTTATGAATTATTCACTTCCTCAGGCCGTTATCCGTTTTAAACAAGGATTTGGACGTTTGATTCGTTCAAAAAGTGACCGAGGAGCTATATTTATTTTTGATAATCGTATTACGCGAACAGCATATGGGTACCATTTCCTTCATTCACTTCCAAAAGTCCAGGTTGTTCAAAAAACGTTTTCGAATATCTTACTGGACTACAAAGAATGGTGGAATGAAAAGACTTGAGCATACGCTTAAGTCTTTTTTTATGCATACTGTTTCTTCAGTTGAGAGACGATAGTAATATACTATGATAAGCAAATGAGGACAGTGTATGATTAAAATATTAATAAGTGCTGTACTGTTTTTTAGTTTTATGAACTGTTCGGTTTCAGCAGCCGTCATTAAAAACGTAGATTTTGGTTTACAAGCTGATGAAGTAGTGATCACCTTTCTACCTCTTTCAGCTGGAGAAGCGAGTCTGATTCAAGACGGAAGCGGTGAGATTATTTTGATAAATACCGGGAATGCATCTTCCTATCCCGAGCTAAAGAAGTGGTTGAAGCGATATAAAGTAAAAAAAATCAACCAATTAGTGATTACGAAACAGCAAAAGTACTATGATTCAAATGTTCAGCGAGCTATGAATGATTATCATATAGAGCGTATTATTGTCCCTGCTCAATACCAGGCGGAATTTCAAACAGAGAAGTGGAAAGAAAGTGATTTATTTCAGTTAACAAATAATATACACGTTGATGTCTTGCATGCATCGAAGCAAAAAACAGCGGCTATGGATCTATTGTTTACGATCGGAGAACATCGGATTCTATATGCAATGAGCAGCTCAGATGAAGTAGAAGAAAAGTTTTTACGCATTCCTCTTACCCATGTAGATGTATTGAAAATTCCTAATTTTGGAGAGGGAACGTTTTTTTCGAATGCATTTTTGAAGCAATTAGATACACAGCTTGCGGTTGCGTTTACGAAACCAGGCCGTTCCTATTCCCCTCGACTGCTTTCAAATTTAACAGCTGAATGGATTGAATTATATGACGTAAGGGAGGGGAGCGCTTACTCTATTAAAATGTCGCTAAAATCCTATGATGTGATGAAATTTTCTGCAAAATAAACAAATTTCCTTTTGCAAAAAGAGGTAAATTCCTTATAATATTATATATGTTTACTTATTTATTCGGTTTTTACGCAAAACGTACAGATTGGATTGATGAGTGAAAAAGATGACGATGGTTTTTGATACCTGTTATAATACGAATATCGTCATTTTTGCGTCGTGATAGACGAGCTAGGAGGTTTACAATGGAAAGTAGGATTGAAGTATTATCAACTGTCCGCGTGGAAAATTCCTCGGATTTATATAAAATTGTTGATAGTTTGAATCGCACGTTGAAAAAGCAAGATTTGATGTTCGGATTAGCGTTAGATGAAGAAGATCAAAGCAAAGCTGTATTTACAATTTATCGTACATAAGTAGGGATTTTATGAAAAAGTTAATTATTGTAGCGGTAGCTGCTGTGCTTTTAATTATCGGGGGCATTTCTTTTAGCATTTATCACTCGTCCGTGAAGGATGTGCAGTCTGCTGAGGAAAAAGCAGCATCCCAAGCAAAAAAAGAATTTAATTTGAAATCTGTCACAAGCACCCAGCCATATTTCGGCAATCATGCATTTTATGTAGTAGAAGGTACAAACCGAAGCAATCAAAAGGTAATTGCTTGGATGCCTAAAAGCAAAAAACAAACAGCTGTTTTAAAGAAAGCAAGCAGCGGGATCACAAAAGAGAAAGCCATTTCCATTGTGAAAAATGATAAAAACCCGCAGGAAATTAAGTCGGTGCGCCTAGGCATTGAAAATAAAAAGCCGCTGTGGGAAGTAACATATGTGGATAAAGATAAGAAACATTTAACATACTATTATCTTGATTTCTCTAGCGGTGAATTTATAAAACGATACAGCTTATCTCAATCATAAATCGTTTATACCATATGAAATACCATATGTGTCATAATATAAGATTTCAGCGCTTTATGAAAATGAAGCCAATTTTTTATCTATAATCAGCCCGCGGGCTGATTATAGCTTTAGTTCATAGGGGGAGATTTTAGTGAAGTTAGCAAAACGTGTATCAGCATTAACGCCATCATCAACATTAGCGATTACAGCAAAAGCGAAAGAATTGAAAGCGGCTGGTCATGATGTGATTGGACTTGGAGCAGGGGAACCTGATTTTAATACGCCGCAGCATATTTTAGAAGCGGCTGTCACAGCAATGAATGATGGTCAGACAAAATATACGCCTGCAGGCGGCCTTGCACCATTAAAAGAAGCGGTAATTGAAAAATTCAAACGCGACCAAGGCCTGACGTATTCACCTTCTGAAATTATTGTTTGTACAGGTGCTAAGCACGCACTGTATACGTTATTTCAAGTTCTGTTAGACGAAGGTGACGAAGTGATTATCCCAACTCCTTACTGGGTAAGTTATCCTGAGCAAGTAAAGTTAGCAGAAGGTACACCAGTATTCGTTGAAGGTTCTGAAAATAACGAATTTAAAATCACACCTGAACAATTAGAAGCGGCTATTACTGCTAAAACCAAAGCTGTTATTATCAATTCACCAAGCAACCCAACAGGTATGATTTACACAAGAGAAGAGCTACAAGCTTTAGGAGAAGTTTGCTTGAAGCACGATATTTTTATCGTATCAGATGAAATTTATGAAAAGCTTGTGTATGGTCAAAATGAACATGTATCGATTGCGCAGCTTTCACCAGCGTTAAAAGAAAAAACAATTATCATTAACGGTGTTTCTAAGTCACATTCCATGACGGGCTGGCGCATTGGATATGCAGCTGGTGATGCTACAGTTATTAAAGCGATGACAAACCTAGCGAGTCACAGCACGTCAAATCCAACATCTATTGCTCAATATGCAACAATCGCTGCTTATAACGGCACTCAGGAGCCAGTGGAAATGATGCGACAAGCTTTTGAAGAGCGTCTAAACGTAATTCATGAAAAGCTGATTAACATTCCAGGGTTCTCATGCTTAAAACCACAGGGTGCTTTCTACTTATTCCCTAATGCAATTGAAGCTGCAAAGTTAACTGGTTTTGATACAGTTGATGCATGGGTAGAAGCTATTTTAGAAGAAGAGAAGGTAGCGCTAGTGCCTGGTTCAGGATTCGGTTCACCTGAAAATGTACGTCTTTCTTATGCTACATCACTAGATCTGCTAGAAAAAGCAGTGGAACGCATCCATTCATTTATGACTCGTCATATGAAATAAAAAAGATTATATTTAAAAACAAAGGAGCCTTTTAGCACAAATCACACGTGTTAGAAGGCTCTTTTTGTTTGTTACTTGTTATTATGTTTGTCGAAATGTATAATAGGATGGCATACATAATTACGAAATGTAAGTTTTTTGGAGGGATATTAATCGTGAAAATTACGATTTCAGAAGCAAGCAAGCATGTAGGAAAAGAAGTAACAATTGGTGCTTGGTTAGCGAATAAACGTTCAAGTGGTAAAATTGCCTTTTTACAGCTGCGCGATGGATCAGGATTCATGCAAGGGGTAGTTGTAAAAGCTGAAGTAGAAGAAGAAACTTTTAAATTAGCTAAATCTATGACGCAAGAATCATCACTATATGTAACAGGTGTGGTACGTGAAGATGAGCGCTCACCGTTTGGCTATGAGTTAACAGTTACAAGCCTTGAAGTTATTCATGAAGCTGTTGATTATCCAATTACGCCAAAAGAACATGGAACAGAGTTCTTAATGGATAACCGTCATTTATGGCTCCGTTCTAAACGTCAACATGCTGTTATGAAGGTTCGTAACGAAATTATTCGTGCAACGTACGAATTCTTTAACGAAAACGGGTTTACAAAAGTAGATCCTCCAATCCTAACAGGAAGTGCTCCTGAAGGAACAACAGAATTATTCCACACGAAATATTTTGACGAAGATGCATACCTTTCTCAAAGTGGACAGCTTTATATGGAAGCAGCGGCAATGGCGCTTGGAAAAGTATTTTCATTTGGTCCAACGTTCCGCGCTGAAAAATCTAAAACACGCCGTCATTTAATTGAGTTTTGGATGATTGAACCAGAGATGGCTTTCTACCAATTCGAAGATAACTTGAAAGTACAGGAAGAGTATGTGTCTCATGTCGTACAGTCTGTTTTAACAAACTGTAAGTTAGAGTTAAATGTACTAGGCCGTGATACATCTAAGTTAGAACAAATTAAAGCGCCATTCCCTCGTATTTCGTACGATGAGGCTCTTAAATTCTTACATGAAAAAGGATTTACAGACATTCAGTGGGGAGATGACTTTGGAGCACCGCATGAAACGGCTATCGCAGAAAGCTATGACAAGCCGGTATTCATTACACACTATCCAACGTCATTAAAACCATTTTATATGCAGCCAGATCCAACAAATGAAGACGTAGTATTATGCGCAGACTTAATCGCACCAGAAGGCTACGGAGAAATCATTGGAGGCTCTGAACGTATTCATGATCAAGAGCTTTTAGCTCAGCGTGTAGAAGAGCACAAATTAGATACTGAAACGTATAAGTGGTATTTAGAGCTTCGTAAGTATGGCTCAGTTCCACATTCAGGATTTGGTTTAGGCCTTGAGCGTACGGTAGCATGGATTAGCGGCGTAGAACACGTTCGTGAAACGATTCCATTCCCACGCTTATTAAACCGTCTATACCCGTAAGGAAGTGAAAAAAGTATTCTGACTCTTGTAGTCAGGATACTTTTTTAGCTTTTTTTATGAATCATAAAAAGAAAAGAAAAACGAGGCTTTTACTTATATCATAAGGAAACAAAGGCAAACATAGAAAAGAGTCTAACTTAAAAGGGAGTTGCAATTCTCGAAAAAATAAGTTAGTGTAATATTCTTGGAAGGAAGTCATCGTTCGTATATATTTTATATGTGCAGAGCAATGGTACGGTTTCAGCGGAAAGTTTTACATAGAAGCTTTTTTAGCTTCGAATAATTATTACTTTGACTATAAACTTCATGATATACTAACTACTGAGGTGTTCGGATATGAAAAAAGAAACGTTAATTGAATGGTTTGAACAAGGCACAGTTTCAATTCCGAAGCTGCTGTTTAATCACTATAGCGATTTGGGAATGAACGAAACGGAATTCATGACGTTAATGCATATTTATGTTTCCATTGAAGGCGGTGAAGGTTTCCCGACACCTAACGAATTGGCGGCAAAAATGAGTATTTCAAGTGCTGTCTGTATGGATACGCTGCGAGCATTAATTCAGCGCGGCTTTTTATCTATTGAGCAAGATCAACAGCAAAACGCCCTTATTTGTGAACGTTATTCATTAAAACCGCTTTGGGAAAAGCTTATTCATCATATGATGCAAGAAACAAGAGAAGTAGAAAAAAGTGAAGAAGAACAAGAAGAGCTTAATTTATATACAATGTTTGAAAAAGAGTTCGGCAGAGCATTGTCTCCGTTTGAATGCGAAACGCTAGCGATGTGGATTGATCAAGATCATCATGATCCCATTATTATTAAAGCGGCACTAAGAGAGTCGGTGATGTCTGGAAAATTAAACTTCCGGTATATTGATCGTATTTTATTTGAATGGAAGAAAAATGGTATTCAGACCATTGATCAAGCCCGCAAGCATAGCCAAAAATTTCGTCAAAATCAACAGCCCAAAAAACTATCTTCTGTTAACCCTTCTCAGTCTACATCAGCCATTCCTTTTTTTAACTGGCTAGAGCAATGACAGGATAAAAAGCTGCTTCAAGATCCAAGTAATTGAATCTTGAAGCAGCTTTTTTAAAAGAATATGGACAAAAGTAGCATTTGACAGGAACCCTATTGTAAAATAGGAGGGAACTACCTGTAAGAAGAAGGAGAACTAGTATGTTAACGTTAAAACAAATCAGACAGTGCCTAGATGCTATGGCGGAAATGTTTCCTGACGCCCACTGTGAGTTAAATCATCGGAATCCCTTTGATTTAGTCATTGCTGTGGCGCTATCTGCTCAGTGCACAGATGCTCTAGTCAACCGCGTAACAGCGGATTTATTCAAGAAATATCAAACGCCTGAAGACTATTTAGCCGTTTCGTTAGAAGAGCTGCAGCAAGATATTAGATCAATCGGCTTATATAGAAACAAAGCTAAAAATATTCAAAAGCTCTGCCGTATGCTCATTGATGAATACGGAGGAGAAGTTCCAACAGATCGTGATGAGCTGACCAATCTTCCAGGAGTAGGGCGTAAGACGGCTAATGTTGTTGTATCCGTAGCTTTTGGAGTACCGTCAATAGCAGTAGATACGCATGTAGAACGTGTAAGTAAACGCCTTGGGATTTGCAGGTGGAAAGATTCCGTTTTGGAAGTAGAAAAAACGCTAATGAGAAAAGTTCCAAAAGATGAATGGTCAGTTACGCATCATCGACTTATCTTTTTTGGACGCTATCACTGTAAAGCACAGTCTCCTCAATGTCATGTCTGCCCGCTTCTGGATCTTTGCCGAGAAGGAAAGAAACGAATGAAAGGAAAAGAGAAGAAGACAGATGTTACCGATTGAAGTGCCGTCACATTTCATATGCGAACCATTCTATTCAAAAGAAAATCGGGTTCTTGAAGTAGATGAAAAAAATGGGAGAAATTATTTTGCTTATGATATTTTATACGATGTACATAAAGAAACGAAAACACCTTGGAGGGATGTTCAAAAGAACATACGGCCATTTTTTGAAAAGTGGGAAACACAAAGGGAAGAACTGTACATGCTTTTTTCTCAGCGAAAAGCAAAAGAAGCAGCCCCTTGTATGAAACAAGCTGCTGCTATGTATATTAGTTTATTGTTTTGGATTAATGGACAGCCCGTTCGGCGTTTAAATCGGCTGCAAGAAGACATAGCGGACCTAACCTATAAGCCTATTAACTGTGCTGAGAGACTTATGTTTTTACTGCAGCGAGTTTCTTCTTATCAAGCGTATATTCAGCTGACAGAATTATTTAATGAGCTGCGTAAGCAGTATGCAAAAATGCTTATTCTTCACAAGAAATAAAGCCCCTACAAGTGTAGGGGCTTTTTTCTGCTACGTTAATTTTCAGTTGTTGGCTCTTGCTGCGGTGTAGCAGGTGTTGCCGGCGTCGATGGTGTAGCAGGGGTTTGTGGTGTTTGACTTCCTGAGTCACTTCCACCGTTGTCTGCTGGAGGAGTTGTTGTGCCTCCGTTATTACTATTGTTGCCGCTATTACCATCGTTAGCATTGCCGCTATCATTATTGTTATTATCGGTATTGCCGCTATTGTTACCGCCGTTATTGCTGCCATTATTGCTGCCATTATTGCTGCCATTATTGCTGTTTTGGTTATCATCCGGCTGAGTAGATGAATCGTCACCTTGATCAGAGCCGTTGTTTTGATCAGTGTTGCTATTGT
>Ga0209574_10000006_pt1:60000-151516 | contig 151516 bp, 78 predicted proteins | sample AgamicMgMarz_FD_187168 | JGI IMG/M metagenome (GOLD analysis project Ga0209574, IMG submission 187168) | Agave microbial communities from Guanajuato, Mexico - Mg.Ma.rz (SPAdes) (version 2) | ecosystem: Host-associated > Plants > Phyllosphere > Phylloplane/Leaf | place: Guanajuato... | reverse complement strand
GTCGCGGGGGCGGTTTGAGCGGAAGGAGGCTAAGAAGTCCTTCCTCCCCCGTGGGTGGTTGGTGTTGGGCTCATTCTATGCTCGAAGAGAAGCTTATAGACTATTAGAAAAACTCAGAGCGAAAAAGAAAATTGAAGATTTTCTATTCGTTTCATTTCATTTCACTCATTCCGTTCGTTCCTGCTTCCTTGAAACCTTTTCCTTTGTCTGGGTTCGGCCGGAACTAGTGCTGTTCGACCTGCCTTTCCAATATAAGTGGTCAGCCGGCCTAAGCCTTACTCGGCGGGGTCTTCCCCCTGCCCGCAGGCCCTTGTGCTGACTGTCGGCCCTCGAACGAAGCTGCTCCGCATATGCGATCATCACACCTTTAAGTACCTACAGATGAGGGCTCCAAGGCCTACTGTACAATAATGTGGGAAGTGCATCCTGCACACCAGAAAGTCAGTGGCGTACGCCACACCCCCTGTACCTACGCCCATTGAAACGTATATTGTAATACAATCTCCGACGCGACGCGCAAGGCCCCATGCAAATCCCTACGTCGGTCGATCGATCAAAGTCTAGGGGCAGTCGGGCCGTATTAGCAAGCGTGACGTGCCGGACTGACCCAACACGTCTTTCTTCCCGGCAACAGAAGATGCACAAAGTGCTTTCAGTAGCACGGTTAGAGTTCGCATCAGCGATTTTCTCACCAATTCCAGATTGGTCTTGGAATTATGATACCGGCGTCGGAGAAAAGGCGGAGTCGGGAGCTGTAGGAAAGCTTCGGCTTTGAGATGGACGGGAGAGGGAGAGTGAATGCTCCCATTGAATCTGAAGAGTGTGGTTAGAAATCGCATAATAAAAAAGAAGAAAGTCCGATTCCTCTGATTCCTCCAGTCCTGCCCACTCTTCACTCATCTTTTTATGTAAACAAGCAAAAGTAGGGAAAGAGAAGAAGATGTAGTTCCATCTACTTTCGACTTTCATTGATCTTTCCTTGTGCAGGTCAATTTTGCTCTGGAGGGACGCTTCATCGGAACTGAAACCAGATTCAGTAGGCTCGGGTTCCTGGTATAAGTAGTTTCAAGCCAGTAGAGCGTCATAGAGGTAGACTTCACTTCTATGCGTACTGAGCTGAGGTGCTAATGCTTCCCGCAGGGAGAAACTATAGACGTCATACTTCAAGGATAGGTGAGACTTCCACGAAAGCACGGAGTTGAATCATCGGCGTATGCAAGGACTAATGAGCGAAGCGTGACAACGAGAGGAGCGAAAGGGTTCATGTTCATATTCGTCCCGGCTCTTTGAAAGGTAGCAAAGGTCGCAAAGCAAGTAGCTAGCGAAGGAAAGACGGACACCTCCCGCCCAGAGCCAGAGGTAGGCATCGATTGAAGAAGAAAGAGAGATTCTCTATATAGAAGAAAAATAAGAAAAGGAGCTGAAGTCGGCATAGGCTGGTAGTCTTTCCGTCCTTCTCAGCGAGATTGGATAGGATTCCCTTTCTTTCTTTCACTCTGTGTTGTATAGAAGAAGAAAAGGCGTAGCTCTCCTTCTTGTCAGAATGATACTCTAAGTCTAACGTTCAGACCGGGAAATCCGAAACTATGGAGACTGGTCACTAAGCCAGAGTAGAGTGCCTGCTCAGGTAATGAAAGATAAGGATAAGTGCTTCCCACAGGAATCACCGTTAGCGGGCTACAGTTATCCGCCTCCTTCGACTGGAGGTCAGCGGCCAAATAGATAGTCCTTAAGGGGATCTCTTACTTCATTAGAACGGTAACTTACACAAAACTCTGGATAGATCCCTGGTGGAACGGCGAGCCGTTGATCCACCAGCCATGACGATCCCACCCGACCGCAGTGGAAAGGTTTCAGTCAGTTAGCTCAATCATAAATAGATAAATCGACGAGTGGAATAGAAAGCGGATTCTCCACCGATGGAATGAGGACATAGCAAAGACGATCATAGCGTTAGCGTTAGAGCGGCCCCTTTCAAACCATAGTGTCGTTGGGTAATTAATCGGCGGGGCAAGGAAAAATCCCGATAAAATGAAAGAAAGGAGCAGCCTTAGGAGAAAAGGCCCCAACAGGCAAGCAATAAAGCCTTCATTCGATCGAGGATTAACCTTCAAAAAGAAATTCCACCTCCTTTCGTTCGTTTCACACTCGGTTGCCCATTACCTTAAAAAGTTATGTTTCGAAATAAATTACCTTTACTTAACTTTTAAGGCGGAAGGGGCCCTTGCTTTGGTGTGGGGCACCTGATTGCCGCCATAATCCCGAAGCCTAACAAGATGAAACCCGCTCGACTCGTACTTCTTGAATTGAATTGAAAGGGAAGCACTAGGGGAACGTCTTTCAATGACTTAGTTCTTCCCGGCGTGGTTCGCTGACCAGCTGTGAAACGACTGTAGCATAAACTGGCAACCCTAGACAATGGTCCTGAGGGTCCATGGAGGAGTTGCCTTCTGGAGGAGTATCTGGATTGTAATCTTAGAGTCTTCCTCGATGTGCACCTGCCTCACTTTGAATAAAAAACAGATTAGAATCCCGGGCCAAAACCTCTGCTCGGTTGTTGGTAGACTGGGTGGATTGGGATCGAATAGCAAGTACCCGGAACCGGCCATCATAGTCTATAAGAATAAGACCTCTGGCCCCCGCAGGTCCCAGATTTTGAGAGGCAGAGCCATCAAACTTTAGCTTGACTCTACCCTGGTCTGGGGGAGCCTATCGAGCATTGGTTCGAGTTGAAAGAGTGGGAGAAGAAGACGAGTGGTCGAACACTCTCTCATTATGCTTTTTCCATATATGCCATAAGGTAATGCGGAAAGCTGAGATCCATATGCTCTTGAGACATTTGTGTTTAATGTTCTTTTCAAAATCAAAACCCAAGAGAAAAATGACTGGCGAATGGACTCAGGACTCAGAATGAGACCAATTAACAGAAACCAAGCCAAACCAATGTGGTAAAGTTTAGGCAGAATGATGCCGTTTCAGTGAAGATTTGGCAAAATGGACGGTCTTGAGGAACATTCATCTTCATCTCTATCGAGTTTAGATTATATGCTTTAGGAAGACTTTCCAGGATCGCAGACCAGAGACAGGACTCCATTTTGGGAATAGACAGAGTTTGCCTTACCCACTTCCATCTTTTTTGGATGGGGTAAGAAGTCAGGATCAAAAAAAGGTAAGGTTTCTTTTCAACCTTGAAAAAAGATCGAATGGAGAAAAGACCTGCTCTTATGATTTGAAAGAGGGGAAGATCAATAGCTTTTATGCTGTCCCAAATGTGATTTGTTAAAAGTGCGGAAGATTGGTGAGAATAAGATCCGCTACTGTGGCAAAGAGAACAAAAATCTAAGGGCAGCTAAACTTTCCGGGGTCTTGAAATTAATAGAGTACCCCTAACACCAGGCTAATCGACTGACCATTGACGATAGAGCAAGAGACTAAAGCAGTGATACTTGGAATAGCTTTGAAAAAACTTTTCCATGCGTAGGAGGCATTGGAAGTAAATCATGCGTCCCGCCAAAAGATTACAATAGCGAGCCTTGACCCAAAGACAATCTGTCGCAGTAAGAAAAGAAGCCGCCACAAGAGTTGGCAAAGCCCAATTGACCCATTTTGGCCGTATCCCCTTCTTCATTGCCTCAGTTGTTTTCCTACTCCAACTTATCATATGCGTCTTATCCCGCTTCCCAAAGAAATTGAGGCTTAAGACATTCCATCTTTTCAATCACATGAGGGATCTTTAAAAAGCTACAAACTTAGGTATGGCCGTAGTCACTGACTTGATAAGTGTAAGTCTTCCAGCGAAAGTCTGAGTCCGGCTAGCCCTGAAGACGGTCTCTCATTCTGTCTACGAGGTTGGATAATTTGACCTTAACAGGAAAAGATCAAAAAGAGTCAAGGTTGGTTGGCAGTGAAGGCTATTCCGGGAGCTGCTAGAAGTAGCCATGTAGGCAAAAAAACCTAATTCCTTTGGAAGGCCCTCGCGTCCTATCCCCGCTCCTTAAATTGAAAAAATCCGGTCTTAGAGACGCAGGCCAAGGCCTCGAAAGCCTCTAAGAGACAAATCCGCTAATTCTGTAAGAGTGTAGTCCAGCCAACTCCTCAAGGGAAGGAACTGATTGAACATTAATTCTTTATCAAAGACCGGAAAGGCCCGACTCCTTTTGTTTTGGATTTCTTTCCTTTTGTAGGAACATAATCTGCTGCTGCTAGAGAATACGCCCTTACTTTGACAGAATCCCATTCACATTAAAAAGGCAGTGATTGGCCTACTAGGAGTAGGAGTAAGTAAGGTTTAGGCTTGATGGTTGATTAGTGAGCCCTTGCTCGCAGTCCTCTTCCAAGTCTGCTGAAGACGTCTTCTCCTCTCTCAAATATGGCGCCACCCCCATTAGCCGAAGTATGGCCGCCTGTAGGCTTTTCTTCCTTCTTTACTTTAGTATCGGACTTTAGGCTATTATGCTCTCCCAGATATCTATACCTACCGTTTGCGTTAAGATCGCTGTTTGGTATTCATATTCTTTTCTTTCTGTCTTCAATTTCAGACCATCGCCTTTGCATATCAACTAGGTTGGATCGGATGTCACCCTGTGGAGGATCCATCATCACCCCTAAGGCTATTGCATCCTTTGCCTTAATGAAACTCACTGGCCTATCTTGCTGGAAAAACCGCCCTGCCTGCTCAGATGCGTCAATCCGCCTATCGGTACCCTTTTCGAGAGCAGACGTAATTCTTGGTAGGAGGGGACTATGTAGATAAGGTTCATTGCTATTTGCTCTCCCGCTACGCTAGCACTTAAGAGACTATCTTAGCCCAGAGTGAGAGATCACAATAAGGATTACCAAAAGTAGGCAGTACTGCGGTACCAGTCCACGACTACCATTTCTGTAACTTAACTTCCCTGCCCCCTTTCCACTCAGTCTCATTTTCGGACTTCAGGAGCATTGAGTAAAGGTAGGCACGGGGTCGGGAAGATCTACTCATTCAAAGGGAAAGCGCACCCCTCTATTTATCAAAAGAAGAAGAGTTAGTGGCGCACGCCAGTGAGGTTTTATTTCAAAGTTGGGTGTAGCGGATATCTCGATGTCAAGTCAAGGCAGGGAATGGAATGCTAACAAGGGGTGATATGCTACTCCGGGAGATGTAGAGTGTATAGAAACTTCTTTGATCATGACGATAGGGGCCTTCATCTTCCGGGACTACAAATGACTTGAGTCCACTGGCCTATCAATAGGAGTTTGACGGCAGGCAGATCTTGGTATTTGGAGAGACAAGGCAGGCGAATCTTTTCTGATGGAACTCCTTTTGATTTACTGCTCCCCCTTCGTGGCATGTTGTGGTCAGATGCCACTCCTTAAGGAGCCTTAAAGAGTGCGGGGTGGAAATGATTTGTTGTTTTACCTCGCCAAGCATACGGGCATACCTCCCATCCAGAATAATGAATTAAATAATTTATGAAGGCCCACCCCCCAGGGGAAGCAAAGAGATCCGCTGGAGGAACGAACTTCTCGATAGCAGTTCTCGCTGCTGGTGGGATGGGGCTATGTAGCGCTAATGGACCAGACCAAGTGTCATCATATGGCCTGGCCCGCCTTTGGAAGAAGAATGAGGAGCGCGTGAACCATGTTACTAAGTAGGTAGAATTCAAATGGCCCGGCCCCAATCAATCGAACGTCGAACAGGGAACGACCGTCGAGGCCTTCCTCATTGAGCAGCCAGATGTCTCGTTCCACCTCGTGAACCGAACTACGTTGAGCCTGTCAGGAAGCTCACCTGGATACAGAGCTTAAGAGCTAATCAGCTTTGTCGATCGTTCGCCCAATCTTCGACCATCCTTCAAAAAGATATGCATGTTCTTTTCTTTCTTCTTCAATAAAGAGAATCACCTTACGATCGTATTGCCATGGTCGCCCAAGCAAGAGGTGACAGGCAGTGTTCGGTCTGTTATCCGTTTTTTTCATTTGATAAATTCAGTCCCGAATTTCACTTATGGCTTGTTTCCTTGATGAGGTAACCGAGTAAAGGGAGGGACCGCTCAGGCTGGGCTGGGCCACGTAGCACGAACCGTGTCCGGTTCCAAGAATAGAAGTAAGTAGTGGTATTGTCATTCTTTTGATCTATATCGATGATCTCTTGATGCGGAAGAGTTCCCAGAAACTTCATGCTCCAAGTCTTGCGGTCGCCGAGGACGTACGCTGAACCAGATTAAATCGGTGCCTTAACGTCGGGTAATTTCGCATTCGTTGTGGCATTGGTGAACTCGAGTTGCCAGTTCGAGCGTCACGGTTTACTGACGTCTTCTTTCCCCATATTTCCAAAGAGAAGGCAGCTCTCCTAAGGTTTCCCCCGGGTGAATTCGGTGTCTGGGCAGCCCCTTCGGATTCAAGGCAGATGTCATTTTTCCACTTGTTATATTACGCCAGGTGGAGTCCCTTTGACACCTAGCCCAGCCTCTCTATTTCAAGCTCAGGAGAGAAAGTGAGTGCCATCCCCACCCAATACTAGTTATCTTTTTTTTCTTCCTTCTTTCTTCTTAATGGTCCTATATAGGGAGTGAGCGAACCGTTTCGCAAGGGGCACGAACGCTCTAAAATAAGTAAGGGAAGCTCTAGTTCCTATATTAGCAAAAAGTGGGTGCAAAGCATTAATTTAATAAGAGAAGAGAGCTCGGATCTTGCCAAGTGCGGAGTTGGCACCGCAGCACTTTGAATGGTATAGCCATCCAAAAGCTAAGTAGATAGGAAAGGATGAATTTGCTACACTACCGGACTAGACTCTGGGCTTCGATTCTTAATGCTCCTTTAAGTGGGGCTTGTAAGTAAATGCTACTACTGGTTCTTTCCCGTCTAACTACTTAGTTAGGATCTTTTCCGGACTAGCTGACTGAGTTACTGCCATTCCTAGCTGATATGACAAAGCTGGCTTTCGTCTTCCTTACGTTAGGGATCCTATTAAGTAAAGGCTTGAAAAGATCAATAGGAAGGCTCCACCTTATCAATCATACCCAGTAAGACTAATACTACTAGTATTAGATGCTTTATTCTCTGTCACCTCCTGCTAGCATCTTTGGGAAGAGCGAAAGATAGCAATTACCTTCTTTTGTCCGAAAATAGGCCTATTTTTGGCCTAATCTTCTTTCCCTAACTTTATCACTTTATCATCAATCAGTAGCTTCTTCGTTAGGCAGTTAGCGGACCGGAAAGAGAAAACAAGAGTAAGAAAGAAGGGCGAGCTTATATCAATTATATCAACTATCAACAAGGTAGGGTTTTCTCTATTCCCTTTGGGAATAGGGAATATAGTAATATATGGCTAAATCTCAAGACAGATTGAGTCCTCAGTGGGAAATTCCCGGTATGGAAGAATAATGGATTTTTAGGGCTGGGGAACTACGTAGTCCTATACTGCCGGACTTTACATCTCTGAGGAAAGGAGGTATCTGACTTCCCTGGTGTTAAGAGAAGATCAGGGACTAGTCGGAGACTTTCCTGTCAATACTACTTATCTGGTAAAACTAAGTCATAGAACTTCAAGCTAGGGTTATGACTTCCAGGCGAAGACATGGGAGGGGTTTAGGCCAAAGCTATGGACAATGCGTAGTGGATTCCTACTGAATTGCCTCTAGCTGCGGAACCAGACTTCGAAAACAGTTTTTTCAACCACACTCAAACCTAGAAAGACGGACTTCAGTCCTCAAGCTGTAAGTCAAGACGTCCTTACAGTGCACGAACACCTTAATCGGACTTCCTTTCCATATCCTAGTGTTGCATCCTAGTGTTGCCTTGCTGACTTTTGTCGCTTTCTACTTCTCTTTTAGGCCTTAAGCCATGGATAAGGCCCTTCATAGGAAGTAGCAGATTCTATTCCACTGCCACATTATCAGACGGAGCAATAGAGAGGAAAAGTATGTTACCGGGCAGGTAAAGAGAGAGAATGGATTCTAAGGGAAGGATTGCAATACGAGATTCTGACGCTTCTTCCAGTTATGCATAAGAAGAAAGTGCTTTACCCCAACGAAAGTAAGAAGGGTTGGTATGGCTTGTAATAGTTAACACTAAACTCAGTCTTAATCCGGTAAGAAAAAGAAAGTCGACACTTTCTTTCCTTTAGTCTGACTCGATCGGTAAAGGTAAATCATAAATAGCAATAGGAAGTGGGAACGAAATGGTGACATTTCTTCTTTAATAAAGACATTCATTAGCTCCGGAAACAGAAAAAGAATTTATCTTTTCCGTCTCAACAATCGAAGAGAGTTCCATTCTGACCTTATCCGCTTTCTGTTTGACTGATTTCAAGTCTTTAAACTACCCATTCCTTCTCTTCTTTAAGACAGAGAGCGATTAATAAGAAGAATTGACTGATCTCGGGCTTCTCTGTTTCTTTTAGGGCTTTTGTATTAAAATGGAATGAGTTGCTTATTAATCTAATACTAAAATTACCACTAAGTCTTCTCGAGGAGTGAAATAAGCCATAGGGATGGGGCACGAAAACGATAGAAGACAGGAATTTCTTGTTCAATTTATCCCCGGAAACTTAAAACAATAATCGAAACTTCTAACTTTCATTCTTCTTTCTTACAATCTTTCCTCCGGCCTATCGAAGATATAGAAAGAGGATGCAGAGGAAGCTGAACAATACGTCCAGCTCCTTTTTGAATACTTGGGCTGGGCATATTTGCCTGGAGTTAGGCTGAGATGCCTGGGCGTCACCCTTAAATAGCCGTCCACAGGCTATATATCAAAGCAGATGCTAAGCCCATCAAGCAAGCACTACGACGCTTTCATCCACTCCTCATGAAGAAATGAAAAGATGTGGGTATCATAAGAGAAAGATCCCGATTGGTTGGCTAACATTGCCTCAGTGACCAAGAAGAAGGGGCAGATTCGGGTTTGCATTGACTTCTGAGACCCAAATAACGCATTCCATTCCTGCTATACAGCCATTCGGTCTCCACAATATAGTGCTACCTACCTTACTAGGGGCTATGATGCAGATATTTTTAGATCTTTTACATAAAAGAGTAGAGTCTGTAGTGGATAACCTCGCAGATCTACAGTACCATAGTACAAGAAAAAGAGGAAGACTCTTTCACAACGGGATGGGGAAGAGCTACAAAGAGCTATATTCTTTATAGAAAAAGAAAGTACTTCCTTATCTATGATAAGTGGTTAAGTAGTGGGTTCTCATGGGGATGTATTCCGTTCGTGAATCCCACCTTTAGGGGAGTCGCTTGAGGAAGATTTAGAATACATCGTTGGTTCCATTGCTTTTGATCTCCAGGGCTCTCTTCTCCCTTTCCCACCACATAGTGGTGTGGTTAGCGGCAGACCTCTTACCCTGGTAAGTTTAACGATTACGCGGTGTTAGGTGATGACGTAGTCATTGCCGATACAGAGGTGGCAAAGACTTACGAAGAACTGTTAAGGAAATTAGGTGTTTCCGTATCCCGAGACAAGTCACTTGTCTCTAAGGAAGGTGCACTGGAGTTTGCAAAGAGGTTTATGGTCAAAGGGGTCCGAAAGGACCTCTCTCCCATCTCAATGCGGGCTCTCCTTACAGTTCGATCGACTTTGGGCATGTGTCAGTTATGTGACCTCTATAAGATCACTAATCCGAATGTTTTATTTCGGTTAGCTGGACCGAAATCACTTAACGTCAGAGACATTGTTTTTTTGTTTGCCCCTTGACTCTTTCTATTGAAAGACTCGAGAGTCGTTGGGTTCAGTCAGGGGAAAGCTTTCATAATCACTTAACGTCTTAGCGGCACTCGTTGGTTCAAGAAAAAGAGTACTTTTGATTCGTAAATAAGGAGTAGTTCTTCGTGTCGTGGTGGAAGCCATTCAATCGTCATCTGATAGAGGAAAAGGGAATCTGTCCCTTGAAATGAAAGAGGATAAGAAGAAAGATAAAAGAGCTTTGCCATAAAGGCTACGTACGCGAGAGGGGGCGAGCGAATGAATTCGATTCAATCCAGTTTTCGTCTTTCATAGTAATAGTAGGGGCTCCAGTAGCGAATGAAATGAATAACTTCGATTCGGCAAGGATCTTACCCCCCTTCGACTTCGGAATGATTTCAAGAAAGATCTCCGCTCCCCTGCTTTCGAAGTTGTAGACTGGTCGAGTCAGGTTGAGCTTCGTTGCTAGTAGTAGTCTCAAAGTCAATAAGGTATTCAATATCGAAGAAATGATCATTCTAAGCTTGGTAAGAAGGAAAGGGGGTTGGCGAAGAGCAAGAAAGACGAGACAGAGACTTTCTACGTAATTATAAAACCAGTCTGGTACTAGAGCTATAGGAAAAAAAGCTAGAACAATGGAGGTTGGGAATGACTATTTGTTACTCACCTTGGAGTATGCTGACCGAAGGCAAAGGTGCACTGCCAGCTATTATCTTTCTTTTCTACTTCACTTCAGGAGCTCATCAAGCGACTCAGCCTGACTGTACTGATCCTTCAGTGTATCAGTTCCGGAGAAATAGGGTTTGGTGAGTTCGGATCAATGGAAGAAGTTGCCTCTCTTAGGCCTGTGAGCCTAATCTATCTGTCTTACATGCCCGATTCCATCTTCCACTTTTTAGATCGGCCGAAAGCGCAAAAGAGCGCACTCCAGGCTAGGCTGCCAATTGCTATTAAAGCATCTCAAACCAACTCTATCTGTAACGATTGCTATTTCATCTCCATGAAGAGGAACTTCTGCTAAAGGAACTGGTGATCCCTAGCTTGAGATTCAAACTCCGGAAGCCGACCTGCCAACATACATTGTGGGAGAAGACTCTTCCCCATCATCAGCCAATTAAGCGGCAACCTTAAAAGAGGGTAAGGTTTGCCAGCATCAAGCTCTAAGGATGGGTATTCTGTACCAGCTCGAACCCCTATAGCAGACGGCCGTAAGTTGCATCTTGAGTCTTAAGAATTGGAAGTGAAGACTCCCTTAGCGGTCCGGTACCCTATACATTGACCGGCTTGGCGCGCAAAAGAACAAAAGAGAGAGGCCTCTGGAAAAGGAATTTCCCGAACTTGGAAAATTATCCAGCATTCACCCAACAAATAAAAGGAAGGAGAGGAAAAAAAGAAAGACGACAAATTCAGCGGATTTCTCAACCATTGACGACAACCTACTCGGCAGGAAATCAAAAGATCGGAATTGGCTGACTAGCCCATTCATTACCTATGGAAAGCTCAGCTTTACTCGATCTTTACCGGAGACGAAAGCATTGGGATGGATACTGGCAATAAACATTTGGCCTCCTACTCCTACTTGCTAGCCCGGGACTCCTAAATAAACTATTTTTACTGGACGACTGGGGATGGCACGAGGAGGTCGGTAATTACTCTTTTTCCGCACTACGCCGGGTTTTAACAAGCCAATTGGACGGGAAATCAAAAACATGCCAACGGTGTTTTGGTACTTTGGTACTTTTCTCTCATTTCTCAGGAATTCCGATCTATGCCCGGGCTTTCATCCCTAGTTTTAGGTGATGGGGCTTGCCCTTTTCTACCTATCGTTCCAGCGCTCTCCTCAAGCCCTATCTCAGCGTAAGCAGTTCGTTCTAGGATTTCAAAATCAAAAGGTCTTCCTTCTATCTTCCCTGGATTGATCAGCAGACGGAAGGCGCAACAACAAGATGAATTCCCCTTCTCCTTTCCTTTCGATTTCTATACTCAATTACGTAATCTGGGCTAAAGCACAGCAGTCCCAGAGCCTATTCCCTTTGTATTTGTATTAATAGATCAAATAATTACCACTACCACGGCCCTCTATTCCCCGGGTCCTCAATCAATCATTAGTACTACTCACGGCCCGAGAGGGGAGGCGCAGCCGAAGCTTCGAGCCCCTCCGCTGAGCAGCCTAGTTTGAATAGGAGCTATTATCACTATCTTCTTTCATAACTTCATCTCTGTTATGTCACTTCCTAACTGTTATGTCCTAACGGTTTCAACCTTTCGAGTCTCGGTTTTCTCCGTAAACTAGTTGCTTCGCTTCCTATAAATCGAACTAGAAAGCCAATTTCAAACCTATCCCCTATCTTTCTACCAGTCTCGCAGCTTCTCTGTCTTTACCATAAGGAGAATCCTTGACGGTTACGGTCTATGATAAAAGAATCCTGCCATCACTCCACCTGCCCGAACACTCGCTCCAGTAATGAGGGAAAGAGGTTAAAGAGAGAAAGATTATTGAATCTCCATGTCGTGTCCCACCGTTAGGGTGCCCTAAACTCGTGTTTTGATTTACAGGAGGTATAGCCAAAAAGAAAGAGAAGTTTCGACTTGTTCATCCAAGGCATTTGTGGTACCACTACGAAGCCAATCTTGCCAAGTCTTTCAAACTGGGATTCTCACTGAACGAAGTCTCACAGCTTGGTATTTAGACTCTAAAGTCTCCGCTACACGGAATAGCAAAAGCAAAAGATTGATGATTTCAGTTTCACAGCTTGACATTCCACATTCGTTTGTCATTCACTACTGAGAGTAAGACCCCTATAGTACTACCCGTTAGTTGTGATCAATCAGATCTAGTTGGCAGCAAACTAATCTATGAGAAAGATTATCAATGACCAGACATTCGGAACATAGCGTCGATGCTGGGTGCGAAAAGGTGCTGTTGAAGAGTCTCTCTGAACAGGGTCAGGGCTAAGACAGAAGACCGGGAATCTCCAAGTCAAAGATATGCTCAAAGGTTGAAGAGAGAGTAGGGTGTCCGTTCAAAGCGATATGCTTCTTCGCCTCGCTCGCGGATTTGGGAAGAGTCGGCGATTCATCTCTCATCGAAGAAGGAAGATAGCACTCGACGTTACATAGGTGAAATGTTGGGCACGAAGTTTACGCGGAAACATGAATTGAAGCACACTTCAATCTCACCAGAGGAAGTTTCTTTGAGGTCAAGTTCTTCAATTGTTGATTCCAGGCGATGAAATGTATTCATAAAAGATCTCTCCTCAGAAGACGATGACGCGCATTATCCTTCACTCTTATTCCAAAGAAAAGAGACGATTCGATAAAAGACTATTCTGTTTTCAGACGATAAGGAAGATACTCAGGTAAGGGCAGAGATTGTAGCTAAGACTGTCTCGACTCCTTGCCTTGCTCAATGCTTCTCCATCAACTGCAGCGGGAATAAGGGAAGGAAGAAAGAGACCATCTTGGCCCTAGGAAAGGAATGCTCTTAACTACCATTGCTATCCATCAATGCACACTATCTATCTGTTTACAACTATCAATGTCAATGGTATAAAAAAATTTTCATTATATGAAAAGGTGAAAAGCAATCAAAGCTGGGGGGATCCATACACGCCCATAAACACAAGATTCAGATCTATCAAACCTATGATAGAGATTGAAAAAGCTATCCATCGAAAACCCACACCACCCTTAACCTTACGCGCCCAACTCAAGGCTTCCTTGCTCCCTCAAAGCAATGAATGCGCTCAAAAGCACGCCATAGCACGAGAGAAAGTTTCTGCGCGGCTGAAGACGGCATTGAACGGTGGTACGTACGGCTTAGAGCCAAGGCATTCTGAGGTCTCCTGTCAGAGCTCCTTCTAGGAAGTGATAGCTGAAAAGCTACTAGCATACCTGGGTCTAGAACAGCAAATGGGAAGTCTTTTCTTTCTCAGTGCCGTTGGGAGAAAGTTGAGTCCATTGGGGCTTACATCTCGCGCAGTTGAGATAGTTCTTTGGGATGCCTGGGAGGGGAATGGAGACACAGATCCTATGTGAAGCCATTTCCAAAAGCTTCGCCGCGACTTGGGCACGAGAAATTGCACTGTTATAGGAGAGATTTTTGAACCGCTTCGGGAAAAGGGGAATGACCATGTCCCGGAGGAAGGGGATTTTTTTTTCTTAAAAAAGGTTCCAAAAGAGCCTCGATAAGTTCCTCTGTCCTACTACAGGTGCGGGAGCTGCTACAATTGCTTTAGCTCCCGCTGCAGTTGAGTCTACTATGAAAAGGGTCCGTAGATATACTACGGATTCTGACAATGAGCAGGCGCCGAGTGAAACGGATGATGACCTAATACGCTTCATGAAGCGTATTGCATGCGATGATCATCGGCAACATCAGTCAAAACCCTACAGGGCAAATAAAGACTGTGAGGCCATCTCGAAGTTACTCGAGAGGGTGTCCAATATTTTAGACCACAATGAGCCGGCGCAAAGTGACAAAAGGTTCATCAAGCCAAAGGTTGCCCGCGATAAGGCTAACCGGCTTCAGCAGCTGCAGCGGCAGCGGCTTCAGCAGCTGCGGCGGCAGCGGCTTCAGCAAGCCAAGTGGGGGAGGGAAGACAAAGTAAGAAAGGAGGCCCTCTCGATTGAAGTATCAAACGGCGCTGTCGGAAACAGATGAAAGCCAAAGGAGTAATAGAAAAGGTGGCCCTCGCGGAAAGTACAAAAGGAGAGTGGAATTACCGAACATTATCATCTATTCTTTGTTACATTTCGTTTTCTTCAATACTATAGAGAGCTGAGCTGTGGTTGGTTGTTGACCAACGGAAGGCATGGGAGTTTTTTTGGGGGGCGTAACATTCTCTTCTCTTAAGATATTTCGAGTTGGATGAAAACAGCGCCCCTAAAGGCCTTCTCAACTGTCTTTTCTACATGTTTAGTAGGCAAGGCCAATCCATCTGTTAATTCTAGGTAAAAAGCGAGTGTAAAATATGTCTGTTTCGTCCTAAGCCCTAAAAGTGCTTCCGCCTTACCTGGAGTTGAAGTTACCGTTGGAGGCCTTTGAGTTCCAGTCTCTGTAGTGGTCTTCCCTATATGTACAGAGGAGTAGTTGCGAGTGTAAGAAAAAAGTGCTTTGATCCAGCCGAGCCTGTTCCATCAAGTGATTTTAGGCAAACTTATTCTAGGGCTCACGATAAGATAGACATTTTTTCCTTAGCTTAGGGGGGATATAGCTTTTATTCCCATTGTATTCCGGAAGGAGGAGTTTATTAATTCCATTTTTCTGCTATTCCCATAGAAGCAGTAGTTGAAGTAGTGGCATTCCCAATATCAATAAAAGTAGAAGTGCTCCTAATGGCCATTGCTAAGTCATCTTTTAAGCCAGTTATAGATTGATTTTCTTTCCAAGCGTTGGATATAGTTCCAAGGGAGGGCTAGATCAAGCGCATCTAGTGTTGGAGAAAAAAGGGCATCCAATGCTTCTGCCATCGAAAAAGGTTAAGCCCCTACAATAGCAGTGGGAGGATTTCTCGCAGGGAATTCTGTCACATCCCTATAGCCAGAGTCAGTCGTTGGAGTTTCTTTGCCCTTTCCCTTTATAGACAATGAAAGTGTCCTTTCATCTCGACTAATCCTTACTTTTTGTTTATTGCCGTAGCAGTCCTGCTAACGGTAGTCCCTGCCCCTCATGTTGCTGTGCCAGTTTCCCTGCCAGGGAGAAAGAAAGCTTTTTTCTTATCATATGATCAAGCTAGGTCAATCAAGTGATTTTAGGCCAGCTGCCAATTTCCTTGCGAGACACAATGTCTATACGAGGTTTCCCCAGTCGGTAAGAGTTTCTTTTCCAGAGTTGGGAATGGAGTGATCCCTAGGGAGTAAAAGGTTCCATGGATATAGGAGGTTTTTTACATACCTATCCATTCCTTCTGCTTTCTTTTCCTTTGAAGGTATGAGTACGTTACAGCCCTGACGTGTCAGGGTGTAAGGGAGAGAGGAAGTGAAGTACTCCATGGAATCTGGGTTCGAGCGAGTGACCAGGTTCCTTTGCTGTCGGTCCAGCCATTGAGGGTTCAAGTCCTACTCCTCTAGAGCCAGTTTAAGAAAAAAATGAAGGAATCGAGCGAGTGTAAGTGCTTCGCTTGTTACGTTACAGCCAGTAAAGAAGAAAGCCTTTGAGAATCCTCTTCTTTTACATCAGTGAAAGCCAGCAGTAAAAGGGTAATTTCTAATTGATCTAGTTTAGTCCTGTAGAAGATATTGGCTTATTCGATAGCTTAAGAGAAGATCTTAGAGTAAGGGAAGACATTTACATTATATAGTAATCTGGGAATGAAATTTGCTTAGTATCTACTAAGGGCATTTCGAGCCTGCAAAAATCTATGTGAACAACTAGGGCCCCTATTTAGCGATTACTAAGGATCGATTGCTAAGAGAACTTTTAGATCAGCTAGCTTCAACTACTTTTTTTTATTATTCCTAAGCTCTTCTAAGAGAGTGGATCTCTTGAGTCTTCTTCTTAAGTACTTCCCGCTTGTGGCAATGTCAGTGTTTGCGGTTTCCTTTTTTAGTGGGCAAAATGAAGAAAGAGGTCCAGTCGAGCTTCTTTCTCCTGCAGGCCGGAATTTTTAGTTCTATAGTGGAGGCGAGCCAAAGCCAGTTCCGGGAAAATAGAAAGATTTGGAGTCCCCCTGGGGCTGCAACACGAAATGCAAGTTTAGGCGAACCAAGCAGCAAGATTCCGTCAACTCTATTAGAGCAAAAAGATGAAATCTTTCCAACTGCCCCAATGGAAAGCTTTGAAATCGCAGTGAATTCACTTCGAGGAACCCGAAGGCCTTTCTTCAACATTAGCTCCTCAACCTGGGAATTTTTCTTTCCTAAATGACTTGACTTTGCCTGATCATGCAGAAGAATCTCGATCAGAGTCTGATAGAGATTCATAATCACCGAAAGCGGAGCTATGGTATGGGGGGGGCTGCATGTATGGGTGCTGTTCGAGTCTTTGGCTTAAGCTGCAACGGATCAATCAAATACCTCAGGTTCAACATTTTTTTATTAAGTATCTTTGCTTCATTCCTAGCAAGCACCATTCCCTGTTCTTCTTTCATTTACCAGTTCATTAGGGAGGAAAGAAAATGCCATAGACAGTATAATCCTTGATCCGGTAAGGGATCTTTAGAATCTTCCCCTATAACGCTCCTTTGTCAGATCTTTTATCCGCGCGTCAGTCAAAGACATAGACTGTAATTGGATCTTGACCTCTCCTTGAGCGTCAGCATCTCTGTCCCGCAGGCTTCTTTGGGAGTTATTCGTTATGGGTGTCCGAAGTTATAGTTGAAACGGGGATTAGGGATGGAGGGTGTTAGAATATTTGCTTTTGGGAAGTGAAGATCCGGGAATTTCAACTTCATCTTAGCCTGCTGAAGGGCTCGGTAACTAGATCGAGGATGCTGAGCTATTTCTGAGTTCTATTCCTAACTAGAAATCCCCGCAACATGCGAAAGATGAATCTTCGCCTGATCAATCTAAGGTCGGGACTTGTATCAAAGATAAAAAGAAAAATCTGACTCCATCATTAGGGACTAGATGCCCTGTAACTTACCGGTGAAAAAGCCTAGGGCTAAGGGAAATTGAAACTAGTATTAAGACATCAATCTTCAAACTCTCACTAGTTTAAAGCTCCTAACCGGATTCTAGTTTAATAAGCCTTTACTCAACTCCCTTAATAGAAAATCCATTCCAACAGAACATAAATAGGAAAGTCTATGGGAACTTACTGAGGCTATGAAAGCCTAATCTCTAGTCCCGGGGTAAGAAAACTTCTTAAAGTCGTCAATTCTCTTCCTATGCCCATTTCATCACTTCAAAAAAACCTTGGATTGAGCTAGTTAGGATAACGTTAGGCAAGCTTTGGAAATAGTGACGGGTTAGTGCGTACTTTACGGAGATAGAGTTGAAAGCGTTGAGTCTTCTATCGTTATCATTGGGCACCTCACTACGTAAGCTGCCTGAGCAGCAGCAAATGCTGACAGATAAGCTGGAGCTAGCGCTTATTCTATTACACGTCCAGGAAGAGAGAAGAGATGGAGAAGCCAGATATCAGGCATTCTATTCTGGATAGATCAAATTAGGTCTAATCCGAACAACCGGGACTAATAACTACGTAATAGTGGGGACCATTAGGCCTTTCTCCCTGGTATGAAATGCCAGTCACAAGGCAAGCTCTTTCTCTTAGAGAGCTCACTTCTATCCGTCATAGTACAGATCAAAGTCTAACTCCAACAACAACATAAAATAACTTTTTTTTAGGCCGCTGACTTACACTTAGACGTCTCCCTTAATCTTCAATCTATTCCCAATCCCTCAAGAGTAGAGTGAAGTCTATCTCGGGGGAGGAAGAAGACCACTCGAAGGTAACTAAAGAAAGCTAGTCTAAAGGCTGACCCCGCTTGAAAGTGGATTAGAAAGTGTTTCAAGTCTAATAGACTATACTTAATCTAATAATAGTAGGATTAAGTCCTTACACGGGAGCTTTAGAAGTAAGAAAGTTAAGAATCTGGTTCAAGCATCCTGTCTGACTTCGTGACCAATCCAATAGGGCAAAAGAACTACGTAAGCAGACAGTTAAGACTTATGGCTTTAGGGCCGAAGATCTCTGGATCCCGCCTCTTTGGAGTCAGATGGATTGGGTTTTGACGGGTTCATCTCTTTCAGCAGCAGATAAGGGGCTAAAGGCAGTAGAAATAAAGTAAAATCCTTCCGTAGAGGCTAAGTCCCTGAGGGACTTTAGAGGTTCAAGTTTACCAAAGATCAAATCTTTGAGGTTAGACAGAAATGTTAGATTGAAAATGAGTTCCCATTAGTTCCCAGAGGTAATTCTTTACTTAACTCGAGCTTTTTCATAAGGCTTAGAATTCAGTCCTGGAGTCTGACGTGTTGCTATCTAATCCTTTACAGATCTAGTAGGAAAGGTTAGCCTATCAAGCGTTAGATGGGATTTCATTCCTTTCTTTTATTGATGAAAGCCGTATGAAGTATCTTCCGTCTATGATTACGAGGAGGTCACTCTTTCAATTTTTTATATGTGAAAGCAATTAATCTGACTTCACGGGATTCTCATCCGATTCCCTGCTCTGAGGTCATAGAGCCTAGTTAACCTAAGATAGATATAGATTCTGTTAGTCTTCCGTCAAGGAAGTCTAGTAGTAGAAGTCAAGTAGTAGAAGTAGGCTTGGTTATCTAGTTAAAAGGCCAACCTTATACAGACCTGCTTTAAAGCATACTCGATCTATTTTTAGTTAGACCGCCCCCTTTGTGACGCCTTTGTGACGGAGGAAATGCCATATAATGAGCAGCCATATCCCTTCTAATCTATTTCCTTTCTCGCTTACTATTTCTTGTTCTTGGTTGATGCTTTCTTCCTGTCCTGCCGAAAGAAAGGATTTGATTATCCATTGGATTGAGATACTTATACAAAGTTGTAAATGCCCTTTAATGGACTCTGATCCTCTTTCATAGAAGTGATACGTAGTCCCGTATTGAAGATTGAAGTAAGAATACTAGGGTTTAGTGCGTAGTTAGAGCTAACATATAAATCCAGCATCAAGTCTTGACGTCATACCGATCCAATTCCCTAGCTAGCTCCATGGTTAAATAGTGAGGAAAGTCCACGGTGACTTACTATTGAAGCTACTACTTTGAACTGAGCCTAAAGGCTGTTAGAATAGATGGGCTTGAAAGGATGACTGAGTGAAGCAACCGGGACTAAAAAGTCTCTTATTCCCCTACCGGGCCTAAACCCTTTGAATCTATTCCTGGGTCTTCCGGAAAGGTGGATTGCTCATTGCTTGAGTAGAGTATAGAATAGAATGCTATAGCGGCTAACTGCGAAATAGGTATTTTCTAGTCGTCTATCTGATCTTACTAAAAGCCGGGAGGAAGTAGAGCCAAGGAAGGCTTAAAGCAAAGCGTCGATATTTTGAAAGCATGGAATCAGACTTCCTGGGCCTACACCCAGCTATTCCAGTAGATTCACCGGGGAAACAGACTATTACTATAGAAATGCTGCCCTAGAAGCTTTTCTATCTACTAGAAAGAAATCAGTCTTTTTGAGTGAACGGATTTATAAATCGATAAAGGAAAGAGTAAAGAAAGAAAACATCCGCCTTTTGGTGGCTTACGGGCTCAACTGCAAGTCTTGAGTATGAAATGCTATTGTCTCCTGTTTCCGAGTTCGTAGTTCCGTGGGGAAGAAAAAACATTATAAATTTATAGGGCTCAGTAGAATGCTTTCATTACCCCACTAAATCATAATCTACAGCAATCTCATATGATGAGATTTCCGGCAAATCTTTCCTTCTCTTTTCTTTGCTTTTCTTTGCCTCGTTAGGCTATTCTACGACTAATCTCCCAAGTTAATCTCCAAAAATTCTCTTTCACGCTAAAATCAAAAGATGAATCTCGTTTTTCATACTTTGCAGAGAATCAAGCATACTTAACATCAGCAACGAGAGACGGAAGGACTTCTTAGTTGGTTGTTTTCGGGTCTACCGGTTCACGTAGTAATACTCCTGTCTTCAGCTCATTCGTAGTGAAGTGACTCGGTTTCGCAAGGAAATAAGACACCTGCTGGATCTGCTCGTAATGCTTTACTAACGAGATCCTCTGTAACTTAATAAGCCTAAACGTCAAACCTTACTATACGCATCTAAGCCTACTTCCAGACTAGTTTCCGTAAGGGCGTGGTAACAATACCATTAGAATGTAGAATGCCTTTCTCAGCATTTCCTCCCATAGCAGTTGAAGCTGAGAAATGAACCTAAAGTGCACAGCCTTTTAAACTGATTCCCAGCCTTATTATATGTAATTTGTTGATTGCATACCTTCGCTGAAGCTGAGGCAGAATCCTTTTTTTAGGCTGTGCCTATAGTTGCTACTTCAATGGCTTTTTTCTATTCAAGCGAAACTTCCTCCATCAAAGTTATGAGTGAACTGAATAGGTTAGACATTAAGGAAGGATTTAGGAAGGCAGGATTAAACACACTTAATACTACGCGACTCTTAAAGCTACTAAGATAGACAGAAGTGTCTTTTTACCAGAGCAGTCTTTCTATCCCAGCCCTTAGCAGGCTAGCGGGGTACCACAGGAAAGAGTGCAGCTACTAAGCTACAACTCCGCAATCCTTCGTGCCCCGGGCCTCCTCTAGAAGATAAAAAAGAGTGACTGGTCCTCATCCCAGTGATTCAATTACTACTCCAGGATCTTTCCCTCTCAGTTCTACCTTACAGAGGAAATAGAAGATGTTTTCCAAGAGTTATAAAAAGAACCACTTCCATGCTATCGCACAGAAGGTCGTACGCCACCTCGATGTCTATAGTCAAAAACTCACGTTTACAACCTCATGTGACTGAATGTGACTGATTACACCTCAGAAAAGAAGGGTGTCGTAGTTAGCACTTTTTCATTCCTAAGGCTGCCAACAGCCAAAGAAAGACTAATTCATTAAGGAAAGATAAAGATAGAAAGGAAAGCATGAATTCTTAGAATCTTCTTGGTCACGAAGGAGAATAATGTAATAGAATCAGTTAAGAAAATATATACCCGCACCAAAGACTAAGCTAGTTCTATTGAATGAGACCTCGCCCTTTCAGTCTTACTTCCTCTTCCTATGGAAAAGTATCGCGGAGTCCCTGGCTTCTTTGTCTACTTTAACGCCTTGCGTTAGCGAGCTAATTTCAATTTCCTTAAGAAAGGCCTCTAACACTTCAAAGTGGTATAGGAGTAACAACAATTCCAGGAATTACAATGCTCAGACTTCACAAACTAAGGGCGTTAAAGTCTCCAATATCAATGCTCAACAACCGGACAAACGGCCCTACAACAGAGCTAGGCATGCCTAAAAAAGGCATGGTGTACAAGATAGCATCCAGCAAAGGACTTATTCCGAATCCCGAATCGAAAGCCATAGGAACAAAGCTTGAGGAATACTGTGACTTCCATCAAGCCATCAAACCAAAGGGCACTTCACTGATGTGTGTAGAACTCTCAGAAGAGTGGTCCAGGATCTCATAAATAAAGGATCCATAATTCCACCATCACCTAAGTCAAGTGTTGCTGCGAATCCACTTCCTAAGCACGAACTACCTCGAGATGATGATGAGGTGGACTATACCTACCTAATGAATTTCATTATAAAGAAAGGAAGCTAACAAGGGTAGATGGGGCAGCCCTCGGGGAAATTGAACAATAAGGTGTTCTACACTGCACCACCTCATGCGAGCATACCATTTGAATCCATCATTCCAACGGGATGGGGTCCTGATGTTGAAGAACAAGACCGTCAGAAGGAAGATATGGACATAGACATGGACTGGGATGAGTTTACTGATGCCATGACCATAGATTGCTATGAAGAAATGAACTTAGATGAATTACCAGCACCTAGTAACAATGATTGTATGGTGCTTGACCTCAACGACTTTATTGAGGAAGACTGCATCAATGCCATCACTAGAAATAGAAGGCAGTACCAAGGAAATCCTCTACCAATCGAGAAAATCAAGCTTGACCCAACGCCATAAGAGGATCTTATCCTCAAACAACTAAAAAAGACTCAAGCGTCTATCTCGATCTGGAGTCTTATAAAGTCCTCATACCAACCATCGCCAAGCCTTGAGTAAAGCACACAATCAGTACCAAGTACAACGCGAGACTTCGCCAGAAACATTGGTGGCAACATTGATGAATGCTACCAGGACAGCCGCCATTAGCTTCATTGACAAAGACCTTTCTGTCCTGAAGGTAGAAGTTCTCACTTCAAGGCACTCTACATTAGAGTAATGGCTTAGGGAAAGCCCTACAAAGTAAGTCAAATGGTACTCATAGACAATGGCTCAGCTTTGAATGTCTGTCCATTAAAGGTTGCAACTGAGGCTTGAGGTATCAGATTTAACTCCTTCTGACCTGATTGTTAAGTCATATGATAATACCAAAAGAGAGGTCTTAGGTGTAGCCACCTTGGATGTGAGCATTGGACCGCATGCTCGGGAGAGCATGAAAAGACTTTCCCAAGTAATACGACTTTGACTTTACAGTACTCAATTTCATCGAGCCTGCATGTTTTAATCTGTTAGTTGCACCAAACCAAAGCGGTGCCATCCTCTGTGCACCAGAAAAAGAAATTCTCCCTCGGTGGTAACCTAAAAAGGGATTTGCATAGAAAACATGGCAAGGTCGATAATGCTCCAGTAGTAGAAATCCAACCCGAGGCTTCTTTGCTTTCTTTCTACTTCTTTTTAGGCTTAAGGGCTTTATTAAAGTATGAAATCTCTTCTTCCGAAGCCTAATCATACTGTCGGAAAGAATCAAGCAACATAGTTGCAACGAGATCGTCCGTTACTTCTTTATATAGCTTTGACGGGTCTACTTTAGTAGATATTGATCCATTTGACAACAAAATCCTCATGTGAAGTTTTTTCAATCGACAAATTCCACGGCAACATCCTCCATGCTACTATTTCCCCCGTATTCGTTACTCCTGGTTAAGAGACAGGATGCGCGAAAATCGGTATATTGTAGTTAGATTTCTTGGGCTCTATAGGCCATTTACGCCCTTACGCGTAGAATAGAACGCTACTATCAGACAACTCTAACTCAGAAAGAGCAAGGAAGTCTAAGGAGTAGCATCGAATCTTCGAAAAGCAGTAGGCTCTAAGCCTCTATTATCCCAGGTCTGTGAACTTACTATATCTTCTTATCCATTAGCAACTGATCTGTATACGCAATCATGAAATGAAATATAAGAGGATCAGAAAGCAGTAAATTATCTCCGATAGCAGCAGCTACAAGATATGTAGATATGTAGGCGCTGAAACCCTCTGATTCACTGCCTGAGATTGATCAGCCGGATATGATGGCAGAGCTAAGACCAATGGTTGGCTACCTTAGCCGGAACTCGTACTGAGTAAAGATAAGCCAGAGCTTCCAACTCATATTCTAAGTGTCTTTTTTGGCCATCCCGGTAGAATGCATTGGCCGCAAGGCAAGGTCACTAAGTCTCTTAGTAGGCCCTTTGTGAATAGGTCTAGTAAGTGGTCTTTTTAGGGCTTAAAGGAGCAGGTAACTAACTCATACTAGGCCTGCATTCCGGATTCCGGCCGGAGGAGGAAAAGAATCCCAGACTTAAGCAAATCGGGGAGTAAAGCAACCTTAACTCATAACAGCCAAAAGGAGGTCCGCTCATCCAACATCTGACTGCCTTGCCTACCTCTTTCTTCAGAAAGGTAGGTGTCAAACTCAATCTGACGATCTCGCTTCGGGGGACTTCTCTAACTGCTACAATTCCTGTAGCTTAACCGAATTCTAGCTCTCAATCTTACTTACAGAGAGCGGGACAGAGTCTAAACCTACAGCTCAAGTCTGACTCATCCGTTAATGTGTTGACGAGCCTATTGATCTTTCAGCTTAGGCCCTCTACTCTAAGTAAAGACCTGCTAATTCCTTGCACTAAGTTCCCAAGGGTTTAGGAAGAGCAGCCTAGGGAAGATCCCCTACGGAATAGACTGATTCTTTTAATAAAGACCTGCACTGCAAGCATACTTCACTGAATTAATCATTAAATTCAATATGGCGCCACAGGCTTATTAGGGATGAGGATGATCATAGGCAGGAGATATAGCTCCGCGCGCCTTTGATTTATTTCTCTTCTAAGTCCCAGTTGTGAAAAATAGACAGACTTTGGCTTCTCAGCCTATTCCCCCTGGCTATTCCACCGGTAACTGACTGAGCAAATGAAGTAGGATCTTCCCTTGGAATCACTTCCTCATACCGGATCTTACCCGGGATCAGAAGAAGAGTGGTCGAAGCCCATTTCCCTTTATCTCTTCCAAGTCCCCCGGATTCTACTATTCCCAAACCCACCAGAACGAGGACTGAGGATAAGGTAGCCTCTTAGTTACCGACCGACCTGAGTGAGAAAGATAAGCCGGAGCTAGCTTCATCGATCTATCTCTTCGCAATCCCCTGCCTCTGGTAGGAAAGGTCAGAAATGCCTTAGTGTTCATGAGTTGAAAGCATCGAATCACTTACTGATGAGGCTAAGCCCCGGGCCTATTGCGCCCAAGATCAATCAATGACGCAATTTTGAGCTATTCCCGGCTAAAGCCAGCCGGGAACAAACAACAAGCGTAACTCCAAACCTCTTTAAGTAGGAAACCCAAGTCTTTTTATCTAATCCTCAACCCGGATCCGGGGACTATAGCTACTTTATAAGCTAAGAGATCCATAGTATCTTCAAACCTCTGCTCTGATCTAGGCTCAGACTGGCCTTATGGTTCAATCCCTGACTTTGCAGAGAATCCTCTGGTCCATTACCCTGCTTTGTCAGTCTGGTAGAAAAGTCAAGTCAGAAATTCAACTAGGAAAGCAACTTTTGTGTAATCTTTTAGCGTTCGTGAGACAGAGTTGAAAGGAAGTCAGTCCGAAGGCAGAGTTGGAGATTATGAGTTAGATTTGTGTGAAGCCAGTCCTGTGAATGAATTAGTCTTTATCTTCCTCCCTTCCAGCCCCGGGTCACTGAACTACTCGATACGAAATCAAAGACTTTGGCCGCTAGGTCCCTGTTCTGTTCTGTCGATTTGATGATAGGGAAATGCTACTTTGATAATGAAGTCTTGGACTCTGACGTAGCCGATGTTAAGTATCTTCAAAGTCTGAGAAAGCCCTTAGGCCTAACATAAAGTATCAAGCCAGTCCGGAATTAGTATTTCTATTGAGTTGAAATCCCTTGAGATCGGGGAGGCAAGTCAGAATAGAATCTGCTACTTCTGACTAAGTTGCTGTTGAATAGATGATTATCGCTGCTAACTAATCAGTAGGCTCTAAAAGGTCCTATTCACTTCTGAATTTTTGGAGTTCAGTCCCGAGTATGGAACACAAAGGCATAAGAGCTATAAGCTAACTAAAGTCACTAACAGGGCGACGGTTGCAGTCTTTGAGTAAGTAGCTGTTACAGAATTGGAAGAATGTCAAGTCAGTCTGAAATTTCAATGTTTTCGGAACGTATGAAGATGATAATGTTTAGGGGCCGGGCTAGAACTCAGAAGCAGGGGTGAGTGGAGGAGACTGCTTTGCTTATACCGGATTGTAGGCTAGGGGACCGGGTTGGATTGACCCACCGTAGGTCTATTAACATGTCTTAAAGACGTCGATTAATCCTCGTCTTTGACTGAAGTGACTAGTCCTAGGGTCCTGTCACAGTTCCTAAAGCCAAGTAGGTACGAATATGCAAGTATTAAAATACTTCCTTTCTTAATGAATCCAAGGATAGAACTGAAGTGACTAGTCTTACAGCCTATATTCACATGTTGACCTATTAAGAGATGCACCTTATTTTCTCTTTGAAAATCTCTTAAAAGCTTTCACTTTTTGTTGATCGACCTGCGGTCTTGAACAACAGATCCATGAAAAAAGTGTTAAGCACACCTTTCCCTAAAAGACTAACCCTAAGGTCCTGTCACAGTTCTGCAGGCCAGGTGAAAGGCAGTTGAATCTCTTTCTCCTCGTCTTAAGCCTCGTCTTTATCCCCTCTTTAGGTATGAGAAGATAGACTACACCTTCACTATTATGTGTCATATGCACATTAATCACCCTCATCTGACATAAAGAGTGACGACTATACCACCTCTTGGTGGTAACACCTTTTTAGAAAATGGGTATAGTAGTTCCGCTCCTTGCTCTAAAAATGAAGAAAGACTTGTCGGAAATCGCCGGTTGGGTTGGTCCAACCAAGAAAGACATGGGAGTTTGGGGCGTGGCTTTTCTATTTCTATACGATATTTCTAGTTGGATGAAAAGATCGCTCCTAAATGAAGCCTCTCTTACAGTTCAAGAGTTAAGAAAGGCTCTTACTCTTATTCTTTCTTTTTAGAATAAAATATAGGAAGGAGATTTGACTTCGACGAAGGAGATGACTAGATCTTTGTATGTACAGGTCTCGATAATTGAAGAGAGGAAAGAGACAGAGGAGTACGCGAAAGGACACTGTGAAGGAGATTGATCCTAGCTCCTTCTTTCATACCAGGAAAGAGAAGAGGGGATGCTTGCTATCATTCCAGTGCCAACTGTCCAATCAGTGAGTCAAGCCTGTCTACCCTTTCAAAGTCAAGGCCATCTTGAGCCAAATTCATACTCCGAAAGAATATTCACTTGGCATCTAACTTTAGCCCTCTTGAACCTCATTATATATTGTTCCGTAGTTTCTCTAACTTGCTGTCTAATTCGAGCCAAGTCTACCATGGACACACCAGGATCTGTCCTCGAGAAATGGGACTGGAACTGGTTCTGCATGTCCTCCCAAGTGAAAATCGAGTTGGGTAGAAGGTTGACATACCAAGTGAAAGCCTGGCCTGTCAATGAACTCGGGAAAAGCCTAAATTTAAGGTAATCATCATTTGTCCCTACACTGGAAAGTAAATCGAGCCATGTGCTCTAAGGCTGAGACGCTTCCTTCTTCCGAGAACAAGGTAAATTCAGGTATTTTATACCCCAACGGAAAAGGGTGGTCCCTATCTATGTAATCAGGATAGGGTTTCCTATATAATGGCATATTAATTCTCTGTAATCTAGGGCCATACATTTGTTCGATCAAGTAGTTGGTCAAGTCTTCCTTTCACTGGCACAGCAGGCTCAAAAGTAGCAATTCCTGTCAGTGATGAATGAATAAGAAAGTCTTAGTAGACCACAAAGCAAGGGACCTCCATACTATGTTTCTAACTGATCAGCTGGGGATAGTCATTTCTAATCAGACTCTGATAGCTGCTCCCGGATAAAGTAGAAGAGAAGATTATACAGAATTTCCTCTAGCGGATCTTATTCTGACGTATGTTACCGGGTAAGATCAGTGAATAGCTCAAGAGCAGGAATAGCTCAATATATCTCCTTATATTGGTGTTCTTCTTCCTCGAAGACTAGATCTGAGGTTCACGCAAGAACAATAGAAAGGAAATCCTTGCACACTTTCTAAATATCTCATTTCCGTCTCACCTCAGACAGATAGTTTCGATCCTTAGCCTCTTGCTTTCTTCTTCTCTGACCCTCCGGTCTCAGGGCTGACGCGTCAGTTAGTTAGACTGAGTTACGGTTGGATCCCTTATGGCTTTTTGAATAGAATAGGCTGTAAGACCCCAGCGGGGAAGACAGGATGGCGTCAAGACTTCTTCCTATCAACTCTTAAGGCATAGATCAGATAGATCTAGGAATAACTTCTTTCCGACTTCAGAAAGAAATTCATTCAATCCGGGACCTTTAGAAGTAAAGACCTGCGCATCCTCAAAGACTTCCCGGGGAGCGGCCTTCTTTGATGAAGTCACGGCCTGTCTCAAAATAGAATGAGTTCTCTCGGATAGGAATTTCTCTTTCTATTACCGCTTGAAATAAGAGATTTCTTGCTAGCTTCGGAAGGGATTTATGAGCCATAAGCAATAAGCAATAGAAGAGCCCGGAGGGGAAGAGGAAAGAAACCTTTCTTTGAATATGCTATTTCCAGCTGACCTTAGAGCTCTTACTCTTTTGTCTTCAATACCCCGGTTGGCTGTGAATGTGAATGTTAGGCTGCCGGAAGCTGCAACTCATTCTTTCGCTTTTAACCTACATTATGCTCCGACTACAGTAATTGGAACGCATTCTCTAACTCTCGAAATCCCATAGACAAGAAAACAGCCTGACGTGAACATATAAATTGGCAGAAGGCCTTTCAACCAGCTCTCTACCTGTAACTAAATAGTTAGACTGAAGTCCTCTTCCCAAGCTATAAGTGTCTTTTCTGTCTTATCAACGAAGTCAGAGAAGTAGCTTTCGTAGTTCATTTCATCGTTGGCTTTTGGGTAAGAGAATAGGCTTTCAGAGCCCACTTCATTTCGTCCTTCGTAGCGGATTCTATAGTATGTTACCATGGACTTTCCTAAGTAAGTTCCCAAGGGTTTAGGAAGAGAAGCAGGCTTTCAGATCATCCAACTTCCGTATCTGGCTCAGTGGGAAGAGTCAGGTTCAAAGATCTCGACCAACGGGAGAGGAACGAAGCAACTGCCAAGGAGAGGTTTGAGCTCTACTGAAAGGTTGAAACTGCGATCTCATTAGTTGAAAACCTCCTCTTTCTATTTAGTTTACGATTCCTAGTTCTGGAAAGCCTGACCTTAGAATGAGTTGAAAGCAAGCAAGCAACTAATCTTATTTCGTTCATGACCCACTTCACTCCTCTATTTTTCTGGTAGTAAAGTCAATAAGAAGAATGAGATGCCATTTTCCTTATCTTTACAAAAGTGCTTCAAATGCCCACCTCTCTGTCTTTTAGTCGAACCGTTTCGAATGTAAAGTGAGTGATTCTACCTCAAAATGATGGATGCGAATAAATGCCCTTTTTCTTTCATCTTCTCCTTTTGGAGGCTTATCTTGGTCTGTTAGCAGCTAAAGTAGCTACTTCCTCTTCTACTGCAACTTACGTCACGACTTTCCCAGGGCTGTTGAAGAATAAGAGAATCCCGAGCTTGAAACTGAATCAGAGGCTGCAGCTCTTGCTGCTATAGTAGTTCACTGAGCGGGCACTAAGGCATTAAGAGATGATGCTTTCCCCTATAAAAATCAGTTCGCAGCTAAAGTGGAAGATTCCATTCTATTTTAAGGCATTGCCTCAGATTGAGATTCTCTTTGGAGGCTTAATTTCCCCCGTAACAAAATCATAATATAAAGACTGAAATCCGGACGTGTAACGAACTCTGAAACTGCTGCTACCTCAGCCGGGTGAAGATTCTATTCTATGGCTGCAACTTCCTAATAAAGAAAATCTTCAATTGGCTTTGCCTCTACTGGATTTCGCAGTAACACTAAATATGACTTCTTTCTTGCTTTCCTAACTATAGCCGGGCTAACTTAAGCCTAATAGACTTTCTAACCTGACCTAGTGAAATTTCCTTACATGGCATTAGACTGAATCTTAGGCCGTCGGGCTTGAACAAGAACAATATCAATAGAAATCTCCGACTGATCTTAATACTACGTCCCCTGGAACTAAATAAACGACTTTAGCATCTGACGCTTGCAGCTATCCTTAGCCAGTTGCATTTCTTACTTGACGTTCCTCCCAGATCTGAGGGAATGGGCAACAATAGAATGGTAATTGAATCTAAGGGTTTGGGAATTGAAGAGACTGATTTACGGAATCTCCAACTCTTCCTTTGGAAACTAAATCTTACTACTAGCTCGGGTTCTCAATCTTTTAGGGCGTCTATCAAAAGAGAATGAATCTGACTGGCTTGCTTCCAGATCTGTCTAAGCACGGCTTGCATTAGAAGAGAATGCGTTACCTCCGCTTTCTAAGTTAGAGTTCTTTGCATCTTCTCCGGTCGGAGAGATTGAGGAAGCTAAAATGAAATCCTGACTTGCGTTAAGATCTCAATCGGACTGTAAGGCAGCAAAATCCATACTTCTCTTCTGGGTTCAGTTGCCCTAAGATATCTGAAAACAGACTGTAATTAATGCATCAAGATCTAAATAGAAATCCTCTACTCAAGCACTAAGTCCTAACTCCCCGGGAACTAGTTAACCCTAATAGAGTTGATAGATGAATCTCCTCATAATCCATACTAAGGAAAGGCTGCTTTCACACAAATAGTTAGAGTAAGCTAGCAGGTCTCCTGGCTATGACTTCAATGACGCTTTCGTAACTCAGTATGTTCCCATGGAGCAATAGAAAGGGAGAGAGGATCTTTTTACCTGCAACAATGGCTTTTCCTCAGAAGTGGAATCTTCAATAGTGAGTTCACGGATAATGGATAAGAGAAGATTAGAAGGCTTTGCCTCATCCATCAGTAGCTTCTTATCTTCCCAGGTGTTGGATGAGAGGCCGCGGGACCCAGGGTTTGGGCTAAGATCAGAGCTGTAGCTTGACTTTTTTTTGCCTTCTTTACGGTTGTTATATGTAGTCCCTAATTCCTGATATCCGGAATTCCTAAGTCATGCAAACTATTAATCTCCGGTTTCTCTTGGGCGCTATAGGCCTTTTGGAGGCTAATCTACCATATGAATAAAGAAAAGACGGTTTGACACTAAAGAGGACTAGTCAGATCTGAGAGGGGAAGATTCCCTGCTACTCCTTTCCCTATAGCCTACTACAGTCTTGATCTTCTTTTATATATGTTATATAGATGTTCTTTCTTGTCTTCACTTTCCTACAGACAGAGAGGAAGAAAGACATCATGTCAACAAAGAAATAAGTGCCTTAGTTCATTCTATAGCTTATGGCTCGAGTTAAGTAAAGACTGAAAGCAAGAGGAGATAAGTAGAAGTTTAGTTAGAATTCACACACCCTGGTATACAGACTAGCTTGTTACAGCCCTAAAGCACTGAGAGTAAAGTCCTTAACGCACAGAAGCAAGGCATTATATACCGTTCGTGCCCAATCCCATTGGTCAGGAAGAGAGAAGATATATAGCTTGAGGAGATTGATCGGAGAAAACTTTTCATTCTATTTTAGTGCAAAAGCGGATAAGAACGTAAGTCAGAAGTTGGAGATTCCGAGTTCCTTGAGTTTACTATTAATAAGGATTAGCACTACGAAAGCAGAAAGACTAGCCTAAAAAGCATCCTTAGTTACACGGGAAAGAGATTGTTACTCTGTTCCAGGGCTTCCTTCTAGTCAGTATTTACTTACTTCTAAAGGTTCCAGTAAGCCTTAAATGAAGTAAAAGATTACATTCATTTCTTACTCTTTTTGTACAATCCCTTCTTCAGCCTAACAGCAAGGAAGTGAAGAAAGTCTTTCATTTACCCTCCTTCAACTGATCTGGTAGTAAAGATAAGCCGTAGGAAGATTATCCTTTAGCAGCTAATCTTTACTCTTTCATTTTTAGATTGAGAAAGCAGGTTAACTCTTTCTATTTCAATACTAGCCGTGCTGGATTACACTTTGACGCTCTTTTTTTAATTCAGCTGCCTAACTAGAAGTAGAAGCAAGTAAGGAAGCCCTGTGATTCTATTACTATGCCCTTATATTCCCCGGGAACTGACTATAGATTCCGCTACTTCGTAGTAAAAGCCTTAGAATCAAATCTTATCCTGCAGTAGGCGCCAATTGACTTCAGACATTCAATGACGTAAGTTTCGATCTCAATCCTGTAGTCGATAAGTCCCTTGTGCGAGGTCGCAGAACTTGCATCGTGATTCCCGAGAGTGCAAAGATAGATATTGAAAGTGTTCCAAGACTTCCTCCATTTCAGTCTTTCTTTTCGTCGACCTGTAAGAAGTAAAGGCGGAAGCCTTTGAATGATAAGGCTTAGATTCCTATTAATCCAATTTCTTTATCTTATTAGCCCTTACTTCATCTGATAAGGTAGTTTAAAGCATGAAATGCAGTTTCCGATTAGTATTTAGATTATGGCTTTCAACGAAGGAGAAAGTTTTGGATGAAATGCAAGCCACTAGCAAAGGTTAGCTTCAAGCTATAGATGATAAAGTCTAGTTGGCTTATAAGTAGTTACGGGGGTAAGATCCTTAGGCCGGGAAGTCAGAATGGAAGTTTCCGATTTCTATTTCGATTTTTTTGTACAAGCCCTTACTTTATCCGCTTTTTCCGCTAGAGGAAATGCTGTTGAATAGAATCAGTTTACCTGGGCTTAGTCTCAATCCTTTCCTAAGGCATGAAGTTAGGGAAAGTATGAAATCAATCCTTTCCTTACCAAGAAAGGAAGAGGGTAAGAAAGAAGAAAACAACTTTGAGGTTGGCCTAACGGCCCCAACTCCCGGCTAACCCTAGGGTGCGGAGCTACTTATCCCATAGAATCTGATCCTTCTAAGGAAGAAGCCTTAGCAGAAAGATAATAAGAAAGGTTTCTACTTTGTAAGCTGTCTTTCTTTGTCTTGAGTTACAGGGCCTCAGAAATATGATATGACCTCTTCTTTGCTGTCTGGAGGAAACTTCAGACTAGAAATAGCGTAAGTGAGAGGAACGAAGTACTCTACTGTCAAGGAGAGGAAGTTTCATTTCTCGATGGAGAAAGCGGTTTTGTTGATCGTCTTATGTAGGGAGATCTAGTTACTTTTCCCAGACTCCCTTGTAGTCAGTATTTACTTTAGTTGACCTGTAAGCCATATTATAGAAGTTAAGGAATCAGAAGTCAAGGGCTCTATAGTTGCAATCGGTAATAGAAAGAGAAATTCCTATTTATGCGTAGATTAGTCTTTCTATTTTTGTGCATTACCGACCGTTTAATACTAAACTAAATGAAATGCCTATTTATTAGGAAATAAGTCTGTCTCTTTAGTTACACGCCTTTCCTTACAAAGAGAGAGGCAGAGATTACTCTTTCTATTTGTAGTTTCTATTGAATGAGACAATCCCTTACTTCATCAAATCTGGCAGCAAGTAAGATTTTGATACCAGGCCCGCCCTTCTTACTATTTCACTTTATCCGGGAATTAACATAAGAAAAAAGACTTTGAGAATGGGCCTAACGGCACAACTCCCATAGAAGAACTTCCTTATCCCAGTGAATAACTTAAAATTCTCTGCCTTTCTCATCCTCTTCCCAGGATCTTCTTATTCCCCTCTTGCTGACAGAGTAAAAGGTAGCAGTTGGAGGAAAAAGAGGAAGTTATGGAAGTAAGATGCTTCAGCCGGAAATATCTTAAGATAAGAAAGGTTTATAAGGAGCCGGATAAAGCAGGTTACTATTATTCTTTCGTGATTCAGTTTCTGTTCCACGAGCTAATGAATGTATTTATTGAAAGCCTTAAGCAGTATATCCTAGCCGTCAGTTCCTTCTTCTCTTTCTTTACCTGGAGATAATGAATGTAAAGCCGTATATGAAGTCAAAGTAAGATTCTTAGAAGAATCCTACTATTTCCTATTTGATTATTTCTATTAAGTTACCGGGGATCTAGTTAAGAAAGGAAGTAAGAATAAGTCAGAATAGAAGAATCCTCTTTCTAAGTCTTTTCAATCCCTTAATTAAGCAGATCCGGTAGTCTTTTTAGTTGCAAGCCAGTAAAGTCAGAAAAGCCACTATGAAAGGTTAGCGAAGCTAGGGTCAGGTATAAGCTCTATCTAGTTAAGTCAGGTTATAAGTGAAAGGGGAAATAGAGAGAACTGTAACTAATAAAAAGAAAGAACCCTAGGCTTCTTTCGCTCCTCTCCTTATCAGTCGTTCAAAAAGAAACCTCTCTTACTAGTCCCTGGGATTCCCTTCCTGCATTAATGTAAAGTAAGGGCAGTTTGAAAGAATAAAGAAGAAAGTGTATCATTTCCCCTCCTGCTGAATATGATAAGGTAGAGGGAGCTTTTAAGTCAGAAATGGAACTAGTGTTAGCTTCAAGCTATTCAAGCGTTAGAAGGTCTATAGGCTATTCCCTTCTCGTCTACAAGAGGAAGGATGACTGAGTGACCAGCAAGCATCCTTGACTTCGTTTCAGTCTTGACCCGGAAGTCACTTAACTACGCTATCGGAGAGAGAAGACTTTGATGTTCTATTTGTAATACAATCCCGTCCCGTCCTGTGAATGAGAAGGCTGAGATTCAGTGTTACACGTCCTTATCTTCTATTTCAGATCCCGGCTCTGCTCTGCCAATGCCCCTATGACGCTCAGTGGGAACATACTGAGGAGAGTTAAGAATTACAGGCTTTCTCTTAGGAATTTCTTTAGCTGTTTCATTCCCAGAAGTTAGATCCGTAAAGCAGTCAGGAAGAGATCTTTCTATTGTGTTAGACGACCTTAATGCGGGAGGAAAGGCTGCAAGACTGAAGTCATTCGATTTAGTTATTATACGGGAAAGAGTTCTAAGAAAAGCAGCCATAGAGGAAGATACCTCTGCGGAAAGAATATATGATGAGGAGACTTTAAGCTTAGGAGCTAGTCTTTCCCGCCAACTCCCCTCTATAGCTACGTGAAAACTTATCCTAATGAGTAAGTTGCAGCCGAAGAAGAGAATCCCTTACCTTGCAGGGCTGACTCTCTTTCCTGATGGTGAATAGCCCTCTTTGAAGAACTTAGTGAGGAAAGAAAGGAAGTAAGAAAGTATGGATCTTAAAGCCTCGGATCATCCTATTACCGCCTGACGCTCTTCTCATGGAAGGCAGGTAGTTAGAAAAGCCCCAGCTTCAACAGATCTAGTGGGCAAGGCAGCCGAAAGATCATATTCAAAATCCACTGCTGAATCTGATCTTGTAGACAAGGAAGTTTCAATCCCGCGATGAAATGCTAGCCAGTAGTCGGTTAGCTAGCTTCCAGCTATAGATGAGAATAGTAGCCTTATTTAGTTATTAGTTAGCAGGCTTTCTCCTAATGACTTCATTTAGCAGTTAGCGGGAAAAGTGAAAAGGCAGGAGCATTGACCGGACTTCAGTCATTCTCTTTTGGTACATTCCCGATGGGATTAGTCTTGCTTGCTTTAGTAGACCCGTCAATCTTGAATTGAAATGAAGTAAGGGACTTATCAGTCTTTTCAATGTCCCCGTTCTCACTGACTATTTCTATTTCAAGGTCCCAGTAAGCCATATATGAATACGAATGCCTGGGCAGAAAAACCAGTAGTCAAGGAAACTGTCTGTTAGTCTTCCAGTCTTCACCTCTGGGACTATCCCCGCTGGCTTCTCATACCCAAGAAGTCTGACTAATGCCTTTGATTCAGTTCTTAGTCCCATGGAATCTTATCCTTCTGAGGCACAACCTGAGACAGAGAAGCCACAGATAAAGACTGATTGTCTGAGAACACTAAACTACTAACAGTCACCTAAAGCAACTCCACCAATTAATCTCACAATCGAGTAGGAGGATAAAGACTAATGAAATCTCTTTACGGGCTGGTAGACGAAAGAGAATGACTGAAGTTCGCCTTCTGACTTCACAGTGCTTTCCTAACTCAATAGATCGAAGAAGCGTTAAGGTTAGTAGTTACGCTTGTTCGATGTTAAAGTTGAAACGGAGATATGTTTTTCCATGGTTATTGGATTTTGGAGTTGGTCCTTTCTTTTGGTACCAAATCTTTTTCGTTACAGTTGTCCTTTGTTCCCTTTTCCCTAAATCTAAGGAATATAAAGACTTGAGTATGGCTCACAATATTAAAACGGAATCTCCTGCTTTCGGTAACTAAATCGTGTTAGTTCTCTCCGGCTCCGGCTTCTGTTCTCATAGAGGGTATGAAAAAGAGAGATATAGAGGATGCTTGCAGGTCAACACTAAAGTAAAAAGATTCTAACCTATCGCTTCATTCCTAAAGCAGTAAGTCTTCTCAGTCCTTACGGGCTAGTGAAGTGCCCAATTGTTTTGGTTGTTATTAGTTACGGTTGTTCGGATTTCTCTGTTACCGAAAGCTCTAACTCTGCCGTCCTCTTTTAGGAAGAGGGCAACTGATGTGCCCGGGAACTCAGACTTGTAGCTTGACTTTTTTTTGCCTTTCTGCCCTTGCTTTGAACTTGCTGTTAGGCGGCCGTTTTGAAGTGTTTTACACAAATAGAACGTCGAATCTCAGGCTTCTCTGAGAACTACCTCCCGTCGTCAGACTTCCCCGTGGAGATCAGGGAATAGCGAAATAGCGAGATTTCGTTCTGTTGGTCGCTAGCGGCCTTTTTCAGGCCTTATCTTTCCTACGTAACTCCCGGATAAGGGAGTTGGCCGATTTGGGGCTTTTGAAGTGATTCAAAGGGTGTTGAAATCGATTCTTTGTAATAGCTTTGTAATAGAATCCCAGGGATAAGGAGCGTAGCAGCTCGACTGATAAGGAGAGGAGCGAAATCCTGGTCTTTCTTTCTTTTGTTCTGAAGCCTCTTACGGTGATATGATGGAAGCGAAATTCCAAGGTAAGATCTCTAAGAATAACGCGAAAGAAGAGTTGACATTGAATTATGAGTCTTCGGTTGGTACGAACTACTAAAGTTAGGAGTACTTTTTCCCTAAGCTAATGGTAAGGAGTCCTTTCTAAAGAGAAATTCCACGAACTAAATGCCAAACTACTTAGTGAAAAGAATTGGATTGAGCTGCGGCTCTGGGCTCTGATACCATGAGAAAGCAAGGGGAGCAAATGTCTCCATAAGGGCACTACTATTCCGATGTCTTATCCCTTTCCGGATCGAATGTCTTATCCTTTGTCTTTCCTCAGTCTTATCAATGTTATCAGCTCTGGAGAAGGGACTTTACTGATGTTAAACCGCGCGAGCCATTTATCAGAGATTTGACAGATGTTAAGGGTCGCGTTATCAAGAGTTTATTCCAATACTCAGCAGTTCCATAAAATGAATTAGAATTAGCAAATAGAAGGGGGAAACCGACAGAAAGGTAAAGAGGGATGACGAGCCATTTAGCGGGAGTTAAAAAGAAATACAGAAATTATAGTTTTGGGTTACTACTAAACTAAAGGGGTATTGTTATTTGGAGATTGAGTCCTTTAACGCGTTCGTTCCACTACGTTACACTCCTACGTCCTCCCCTACTGAAAAAGAGCAGAGAGAAATACCTTGGAAACGTGTTAGATTCTCGAGTGGATGGACTGACACAACGGAACGAAGACTTATCGCTACTTTACTTTCTTCTCACTCCTTCCTTGTAGGTGAAGACAGTCCCGGAGTGACAGAGTCCAGTAACGGCTCCTTTCCAAGACAAGCGCAGTGGGAGTGACAAAGCATTGACGATCATCCTAAGCCCCCCTCTTTTACAAGGGTACGACCCAGAATAACAACGAAAAGGTGAATCACCCTTCAGGATCATTACCGATCCCTTACCACTGGATTTCCGCTCAGAACACCGGAAGATATGTAAAGTGTATGTTTGATTGGGCATAGTGGGAAATATTCAACCACTAGCCTCTTCATAGATGCCTGAGCCACACCGCCACCCCCAACCTGAACTTGATCAGGTAGTAAGTGGGGCCACCGCCTTGAAAAGGGTATCACATCCTTATTGAAAGAGAAGGAGGCCATGTCCAAAACCATCCTATTCAACCATATTCCAACATAGGAACACCCGTCTTCTTTCCCCTTTCGGGTTTACAACGGAGGTGACCCCATGCTGAAGCATGAGTGAACGGGATGATTCCTTTCACCCCCAATTGTGTGAAAGATCACCATCACAAACAAGCCTGGGGACGTCACACCAGACTTAACACTCTGAATGACAACCTCTCGCCCAAAGGGGAGCTAGGATATGGTCAAACCTAGCAGCGGAGGACTGACGGACACACCAGCAGGAAGTACAGCGGAGGCTAAGGAGCCCCCTTAACCCAGTAATGCCTTTGAAAGCATCACGCCAGGATCTTTCTCTTAATCCCAAGCCCCCTTGCGGGAGCAAAGGACGCGGATAGGATCCACTTCCGTTGATGACGGGGAAACCTTCTTCTCTTCCTCAGACTCAGACTCAGACTTGGACTTGGACTTGGACTTGTTGGATCAGAGAAGCCCACGATTTCGCTTCCTTTCGTACCTCTCCTTTTCGTAGCCAAGTAAGGGGGGGGGGAGGCTCCGACTGGCTGAATCAGTACAGGTACAGTACAGTTCAATACCCGTTTGTGGAGAATCCCGCGCTAGCGAACACAACCGCGTAGCTAAAGCAACCAAACAAAGAATCAACTCCCGCTTTTGGACCTTCGACAGCTGATTAGAAGAAACTCCCTAACCCCTGCAGTTAGGGTATTTATAGTCAATTTCTTCAACAGGAATACTTCTTGTTTTTAGTCTTCTCTTCTCCTAACGTGGAACTAAAGCAAAGAGCCAATGCCCTCTTCTAAGCCATAAAGCATAAGTCAGTTTCCTCGTATGATCTTAATAACGCGAAAGCCCGATAAACAAGGCTAAAACACCCCTTGAAATAAATGTCACAAAAGTACCGCTCTTCATTATGGAAATATCCCCCTTGGATCCTCTAGTTCAGTAGCATAGGAGTAGGAAAGAAGGGAAGAGGTCTCTGACGAATACGCACCGCTTATCATGGGCTGTGCACGTATGGGTGGTGATGAATGTGTTGTTTTCTTCCGAAAAGGCAGGAATGCGAGAAGCTTTGAGATAAAAAGCTGGGGTAAGAATTCTTATATGCCTCTGAAGAAAAATTGCTGCATAAATACTTTCTTTGTTATGACCCATCTGCGGTTGTTATTGACGGTAGTGGGGTTGGCGGGCCTGTTTTCGATGAACTGAGGAATGATGGTTACCGAATACATGAAGTAATTGGTCAGGGTAAAGCTGATGACAGTGTTCGCTATGGTAACAGAAGGGCGGAGCTTTGGGATCTTGGAAAAGAAAGGCTCAGAACAGGTGTTCTGATTCAAGTTAAAGATGAGAGACCTTTTAAATTAAAGAGCTCATGTTCCCCTCTTACCATGTGAATGCGAGTGCGAGTCAGAGACTCATGCAGGAGAGTAAAGAGTCAATGCGTAATCGTGGTGAGAAAAGCCCTTCTTATGCTGATACTTTCATGCAACCATTTGCTGTAGAGCCTCCCAGAAAAAACCTTCACAGTGCACAGAAATACGAATTAGTCAGCTATCAGGACGATAGAGAACTTTGAAAGAATTTCTTTTCCAGGGATGACGTATAAGCCATGGACGAAGATCATATCGAAAAAAGATTGAATCTGTATGAGAGTGCCAAGAAGGAGCGAAGCCCTCATGAAAACAAGCGGCATAAGGTAATTCAATTTGCTTTTCCTCATATGAAAGATCAGACAAAGACAGCACAATATCATATATTGATATATACACCATCCTGCGATACGGATTCGCAAAGGGCAATACTGTCGATGATAGCAGCCATGTAAACTGCAAAAGCTTTGACAACATGTCTTTGTGGAGAATTTTTTTTAAGTGGATCCAAAAACAAGTTCATCCTTTTTTAAGAGCACTTGTAACTCACTATTCAGTGGTTCACCACAATTACATGGACTTTTGGCATGAGGATGTGTGCTACAGACCCCCTCAATAAAGGTCTCCTTAGCAACCTTGAAAAGGAATCCTAAATCAACAGATGATATGGCAGCAGGTTTTAAGGCCAAATGCATAGGGGCAACCTTACACCAAAGACCCAAACCGAGTAAAAGACAGGTAACAACTACGAAGCTTTTGTCTTTCCTGTACGCATGTCGTAATGCTTCCCTAACGCCGCATTGATTCGTTATGTATCTTTTAATATATCAGATAGACCCTGCGATCGAAGCCAGGGAGTCCGTTCACCTTGAATCTGAGGAAGACTCCTAGTGGGAATCCATGGCCAAAATGTATAGATAGCACCAGATCTATGGCGAACATGACGGACTCCGTGTTCTCCTAAATGGTAAAGGGTCGCAAGACTATCTGCACGATCATGGGGACGATTATGATTCATAGGAGTCTCATACCGAACCCATAATGGCGGAATCCTTCTACCATCTAAAGCAGAACTGGAACGATCATGAATAGGACGCGCTATAGGCATATTATTGGTAAGCTTGAGAAATACAGGTAACATAACGGGACGAAACTGATATACAGACCCCTTTGCCCTAAACAAGATTGAATTCATAAGGATCAAACTCTACGAGAACTTCATTAGATGGCCGCTGGTCGCCTATCCTTTTTCAGGTAGACTGCAAAGATGGGGGTGAAACCAACTCTGCGATCACAATCGTTCAGTAGGCCTTCAACTGACTAAGTAAGTCTTAGTGCTATTCGAACACAGGTTGTTTGAACTAAGCACTGTATATATACAATGCTACTATTAAATGTAAATTAATACATTCCCTGTTTTGGAGTGTTCTATAACACTAACCACCTAGTAGAAATCCCTTCATGATGCGTGTTACAAGAATTTGTTCTTAATAAATTGAACTCCTTTCTCGCCTAGCTCTTTGTACCTTTGAACCTTTCACAATGGAAGTGACCTCAGGGAAAAGAGTGAACCTTTGGGCTAGGCCTCGTGACGCTACAGTTCTATTTATTAAGAAGAACTGCTAACTGCAAGCAACACAGCAATGATGTTACTTGTGACTGATACTTCCCTCCTTTCTATGAGTTGGATTTGTTCTGAGTTGGAAAGGCAAAAGCTTAGTCGTTTTCAAGTCATTAGAAATATCATAAGAGAATCAATGTTTGTTTCCAAAGCACGACGTTTTGTTCTCCTATTAATAAGGTAGTGAGATAGTAGATTAAGCATACTTACTTAATATAATAAGGTCACTGCGATGGTCACAGGCTCTCACTAACAGGAGAATCCAATCCAATTAAGTAGCGAAAGACCAAGAGACATTGCAGGCTTATATATAAAAAAGGGGTATAAAAAGCCTAAAACAGCGTAAAAAATGGCTGTTTTACCTTATTTTGGGCCTATTTTTTGGGTTTTTCTAGTTGGTTTTGAACTGTTCCGTGACATCTCAGTTTACTGGTCGGAATTCACTTCTCGAAAGCAGAGAATAGATTAGACTAGCGGATCGCTTTCTTTAGTCCGAGTTGATCGAGCCAACGCGTTGTTGGTCTTGTTGGAGCGCTGCGTCTCTTTTATGGTTGGTTTGGCCTTTGGTATTATAAATCAAATGCTTAACACAAGATAGCGTCACTCTCTTATTTCGGGAAATCAAATTCTTCTTTAAGTCGTAAGTAAGCCTACCGGAGGGGCTAATGCACACCAAACCTCGGTTGGAAGAGTTATTGAGGAACTCGCTTCGCCCCTACTTCTTTCCACGAGAAAAGGAGCGGGTTCTTTCTGAAAAGCATTAGCACCGGGTCTGTGTCTGGACTTCATGTGTGGGGTACGGAAATGGAATAACAGGGGGATTCGATGGCCCTGCTTCCTCCAACAAATATCATAGTTAAGGCATCGCTTGCTATTCAAAGAGAAGGGTCTTTTTGGTTATACCACATGAAACTCCTAAGCATCGGATGCTGGCTTTCTCACTCTAACAATTTTGAAGGCGTTCTTGCTCTCTGAAAGACCTATTAAGTAAGAAGGGAGATGCTTTAGAGAAGTCGTTTCGTTTCCAATAAAAGGTTGACTTAGAAAGGGAAGTTGAAATAGGGACTTTTGCCCTAACTTCTATTCCGGGCGAACTGAAAACTGCTGACGCAACATCGTCAATAGCTCTACATCGGCCTTTTCTTTACCAGCCTTATCGCCGCTACGGGGCCTTGCTACGAAGGCTTCTTATCTTCTTACTTAATAGGTCGGATGAGGAAACTTTCTTATCACTTCCGACTTGTACTCTAAAAGGCGAAACTTAGTTCCGAAACTCTGAAACGTTCTTATCATTCTTTCGCGTTATTAAGATCATATCAGAAGACCCGGATGGGGAAACCTATCCATCAACCGCTTCCACATCATATCTTCGTCATTAAATGGCGAATCTTATCTTAGTTCCGACTTGGACTTGGACTTGGATTCCTTCTTCTATGGAGGAGATGTATTACTCCGACTAAAACGAATGCATTACTTTCTTGACTAAGACATGACAAAAGTATCATGGAAACTGCCTTAGATGCAGGGACGAATGGTCCAATTACTCCTTAACACGGATATGACCGCCCCTTAACTCAAATCAAAGTAGGAGTGAAATGAAATGGAAAATGGTTGAAAGTCAAAAAGAAAAGTCAAGCAGGAAAGTCATCAGTCCCCCCGCTCATCTTCTATGCCTATTAATAAGGTAATAAGTTTAGCCTGTCTGGGCTAAGTCCCAATAGCAAGGTCAACCAAACCAAGTTACCCCAGCCACCCAAGTGTTTCCAATAGCGCCGACAAGAAAGTAAAGTAAGCCTTTCCTTCTCCGGATTGAACCAGCAACATCAATCAAACCTTCAATAAGGAAAGGGGGAAGCGAGAAAACGGAAAGCGCGCTAGCGCACTGGAGTTTTCTACGCTGGGTAGGGGTGGTGTGTTCTCCTTCGGCAAGTTCAAGGAGAGTGGTCTGACTTCCATAAGTAATGGGGACCTCACTTGAAAGAGGTTAAAGGAAAAAGAGAAGATGAATGCAGTCAAGCGGTAAGGCGGGAAGTCGTCTTGTTCCTTCGGGTTGCTACGTCTAGTTGTTTTGTTCGAGTTGTTGTTGCTCTTCTTGCTTCTGTTAAGCAGTCCCGAAGGCGGCCTCTTTGTTGGGCGAATAGGCTGAGTCGTCTTGTTGCTAGCTTGATGGCTGTGACGAAAGAGCAGGCAACATTTCCTCCGATTCATTAAACCGCAACACTTGATGTTGCCCCCCTTGCTGCTTGCACCGTTCACTACGTTCACTCACTCCTTCAGGAACATAAGAGAACAAATTCGTTCATCAGGATTTCTATCGCTGTTGTTATCCCCAAGAGCTACTGCACTACGCCTAGCTTACGGAGGGAAGGAAAGGAAGTCTTTTAGACTGTAGCCTAGCCTACTTTAAGGTTTAAGGCGAGTTCGGCGAAGGATACTAGCCAGACCGAACGGAGGGATGGTTATATAACTCAAGCCTACTGCGGGCACGGGACGGAAGGATTATAGAAGACTCCACTGACTGGTGGGACTTGCGGGGGGCGTGTCTGTCGATCCGGATGACTTCCCCTTTGAATCCAGTCCATATAATGTCTTTTTCGGGAGCTATAGGAAATGTATATCAAGTACACCAATTTGTAGGTATGAGAGGATTCATGTCGGATCCTCAAGGCCAAATGATTGATTGACCCATTCAAAGCAAATTACGCGAAGGATTGTCTTTAACAGAATATATCATATCTTGTTACGGAGCCCGCTTCGGAGTTGTGGATACTGCTGTACGAACATCAGAGCAAGAGCCCTTTCTCTGATATGTGTCTATGCTTCCTTTCTGCGACCCCATTTTGCTGTGAGGTAGGTATGGAGAACTGATGATCAATTCCATTAGTGGCTTTACTCAAGGACCAGTTCCAGATAGATATAACTATTAGTAGCGCTTTCATCTCTCTTTATGCCATGAGGCGGGATGAACTGAACCTTACATAAAAAAATTATCAAACAAAAGCTTAACCGACTGCTTTCTCTACAAGAATGTCATAAAGGTTCTCTCCGGTCTTCAGGAAAAAGACAGATTTAGAGCGCAAATCCAACTCATGATAGGTGAGCAATTTCTCCTCTTGCTTCTGCTGGAAAGAAAGTCAGTCCCTATACTTCACCTAAGAGAAGACCTTTTCTATTCTACGATCGGCGAAGAAAAAGGTGTCTTAGTCACTATAAAGACCTACTGACTTCTTTTTCTACCATTCGTGCCTTCCCCCGGAAGTCACTTCACTCCCTGAACCCGTAAGAGAAGGGAAGAGAGGAAAGAAGGAAGGGATTTCTCACTGCTTATAGGATTGGTGAAACTCTTGCCCTTTACCCCGCTATTCCTCTGTAGAACTGATGGGCCCCCTGGTAGCTCGATATTAAAGGAAGAATGTGCTACTAATATATAGGCTACAGATGAACCATGATATGCTATGTCACTGATTGCAGATGGACATGAAATTGGATCTTTTTAGAAAGAGAAAGACTCCCGCCTTCACTTGCCCGTAAAGAAAGCATATTCTAAGAGTCCCCCATAAGCATAGTATCAAGCATATTGACGTAGTTCTTCCAACCGGGGTTTACCTTATGTCCACAGCCTTTCCTGACAGACAAGGTTATACGGGGAAGATAAGCGAAGCAAGAGGCACACATGTAAAGGTAGTTTACTCAATAGATGGCTAAAGGCAGTCCCATGGCACCCCTGCCAAGACTCTATTCATTCCCTCAAAAAAGGCTTCCTTGCGTACTACTTTTTCTTTTGAGGAGAATTCTGACTTTAAAAGAAAAAAGTATCTCCTACGTAAATATTCAGCTTTGGCCTGCACTGGCTTCCTTTATGGCTTCCCTAAGATAAGATTCCGTTCTGGGGCAGGGACTGCTGGATTGGGCACTGGGAGACTATAAAGATTATCTACGGTATCACTCTTAGCCACGTTAGCACTCTTATCCCTCTTCTCTGACTTATTTAGCCCTCCCAGATAAGGAATTAGCTTTCTCGTGGAATCTTATCGTTAGCCCTAAGGGCGAAGAAATCTATCTCTTATTCTCCTGTTTTCGGGGGGAAAGACTCCTTCTTCCTTTCCTGATCTGATGGATTGCTCTTGAATGCTTGCTTCCCCGGAGATAAAGCATATTCTATAGGGTCCATAGGGGAAGATAGCAGATTATAGTAGTGCATCCCTCTATGGATGGAGGATTGGTAGTGAAGTTAGGCACGGTATTAGTTTGATGCCTGTTATCCGCAGTCGACACCGCTATCCATGAGTTAGGCTTACTACTGTTAGCTCTCATTGATAGGCACTAAGTACCAGCTAGCCGCCTTCCCTTTCCGTTAGGTTTGTTTCATTTGCTTTCCTTTGACGTGGAATCACGTATGACCCCGGGATCACAAAACACTATTCTATTAGGTCACGAACTCGTACTCGCTTCCTTTCGAGAAGACGAATAGGATGACCCAAAAATCAATGGATCGTTCTTACTTCAATAAATTCCCATGAGCAGGTAACTCCAAAATCTATAATTCTTGGCCACTGACTTACTGCTTTCATTCAAATGCCACTGATGCCGCCAACATTGAGTTGGACTACTTTCCTTCTGGTAATGCCTCTCTTTCCCTCTCCCTTGCTCTTGTCCTTGCCCTTCTACTTACTGGCTTGGCTCTTTCGAAAGAAATCGCTTCGGCGGGGGCCTGACTCTGGAAGGTTGCTCTGGTTGCTTGGAAGGAAGGTGAGAGCTTAGGGTGGCGTCAAGTTTTTCGGATAGCGAAGAGAACCTAAAATATATACGATGAAAGTGGCTAGCTCCTTTGGCATAACTTTTTGATACCTTCTACAACTCCTGAAAGAACGACAAATAGTGTCTCACATGTAAAAGGCTGCTTGACGGAGTGATCAATCTCACAAACTATTAATATCATAAACAAAGATAGAAAGTCTACGCTACGATCTCGCTTACTATTGGAGCTATCCAAGCGAGAAAACGGAAAGCGCGCTAGCGCGCTCCGGCTTTCGAGCCTCCGCTTGCTCCTCTATCATAGAAGAAAAGTAAGAGAAGGTTTAAGCGTATCGGTAGTTATCCAAGCGCGTCGAAGCTCCAATCATGCTACATTAGAAATATGCTTGACACATGCAAGTCGAACCTTGTTTTCTCCGTTAGAAAGAGAAGAAGCGGGGTATCTCCTAAATTCGATGTACTTCTTCAAGTGTGGGACACATCTCATCTTTGCCGAATCTAAAAACCTTCGTCTTTGCATCCCAACACTTCACTGCGGCTATGATCAGATCCCAGTGTTGGTTCACTTTTTTTATCCTCAAAAAAATATTATGATCTACTGTTCTCAATGCTGTTAAGCAGCTCCTGATCGCAGGAATCATGCCGAAGGTGCGCTTTTTTCATTCGGCAAAGACCTTCAGATAAACGATGGACCCGCCATTCTACATGATGCAGCAGTTTTAAACCATCAAAAAAAGTTGTTTCAATTTATTACATCTCTTTACACCCTGCTTGTAATAGGGTTTCCATGATTTTCTTTATTTTGTTGGCAAGCATTTGGCTGTTGACGTGTCCTCCGCACCCAAAAGAATGAGCTTGTTCAACAATGTGCGCTCCTTCTTCCTATTAAGTAAGGAAGGGCGAGTACCCCTTGAAGGACCTTTTGTAAAGTCAAGGACATCTCCCAAGATCACCGTCGGGCTCCTCCAGGCTCTCCTCAGACCACGAGTGGCGTACTCTGATATGAACCCGTCAAGGAGGAAATTGTTGAAATCATAATACCATGGTTCCCATCGTCCTCGTAATCTTCCTCGTTCAGACTGGTGATAGTTCATCATGTTCCAACTCTCGATAGTATTCATCCTTAAAGATGAATGAGTCCCGTTCGACGGAAGGGCTCTCTGTGGCTGGGATGTCCAATCTCTCGATGACAAAGTCGGTGCTTCGGTGTAGACGCATGTGTACGTCAGCGGCTTATTCCCATAAGGGCTAGCGAGTCAGCCAAGCTCTTTTTGATTCTCGGAACATGGGTGAACCCTAAAGCGCTTGATCAGGTCAATGGCAAGGCAAGTTCTTGTCTGCTGTCTCTTTCCTGTGGTTGTGTGCTGCATTGGACTGTGCGGGCTGCGGCTGACTGGCTTGTTGTTTGACTGCATAATCCGACATTTCATGAGTTCTATCAAACAAGCGTTTAACCTCCCTGCATTGTCTTAAACAAAGAAAGACTTTACTGACAACGAAAAGCAGCTTCAGTATATACTCCATGAAAGGATCGGGCTGTTGGCTCGGGCAGAAGGTGGAAAGGCTAAGACAAAGCCGCTTCCTAAGTCACCCACGGAGCGGTATGGCTTTGGTTAAGTAAATTGACTCCATCTTCGCCAGTAGTCAGACAAGTAAGCAAGCCAGTGAATTGATCCTCGGGTGAATAGAGTAAGGTAGTGAAGTGATCCCAGTCCCAGCATGGTAAGAGTAAGAATAAGGGACTTCGACTAGTTCAGTCGGAATAGAAAGCCGGCTTGAAAGAGCTCACTAGATTGATCGCAAGCAAAAGAAACCTTCTTTATCGCATTCGCATGTTGGTTGTTCTTCACTTCCTTACTCACCTGTATTAAAAAGAGAGAAGGCATAGACAGAAGACAGAAGTCTCTTAACTGCTTGCCCGATCGTGCCTATTACCTCTTTGCTTGGTACAAGCCCGGGATTCAATGCCAATTCCCGAAAATCAATGCTAGCAACTAGGTCCGCTTAAGAAGTAAAGTCTGTCTTACAGGGGGAGAGCCGGAGCTTTCTATTGCGTCCCATCAGAAGAAACTTTGAGAACTCTGACGAGAGATAAGCCGGAAAAGCAAGTCTAACTCTGTCTTTCTTCTTTGAAATTACTGGGGGCGGTGGGAAAGTCCTTAGTTTAGCTTGAAAGTTTAGTGTAGTTAAGTAGACTTAGCAGTTACAGGGAAGCTCTAAAGAATTGATTTAGCTGATTTTCAGTCTCGTCCTCTTTCCTCACCTCTTGTTCTTGTAGGCGCCTAAGAAAGATGATAAGCCCATTCACTCATAAACACGTCAAGCCCAGCCCACTTCAAAGCCCTATAAGACCTACTGACATGCCCAATAAGCCATACGGCAACAACTATACCTGATATAAGATATTTCCCAGCCCTCAAAGGGCTAGCCGGGGTTACACCACTAACAGTCATCTCAAACTCTGCCCTCTTCCAGTTCGAGTAGTTCAGCAGTGGGGAAGAGATTAATGTTGTTCAATTAGATCAAAAATATTAAGCGCGGGAACAATCCTATTGAAATGGAACTCTTTACGGACTAGAAGGGTAACTAATCTTTCTATAGAAGTAGGAGAAGCCAACGCTTTGGGTTTTGACAGGTGTTAGAAGAGATTAACAGGAATATGGCATTTCATCAGTCAGACTTACGCCTTCTCTGTATCAGGTAGGAATGGCGTGTTGGATGATAATCCTGGGGTTTAGACTTCCTGTTGCCTAGAAGATCTGTCGCTGGACGGGAGACAGCGCTAAGTCTACTCCAATCTCGTATAGGGATTTGATTAAGAGGTATTAGGGCTTAGTTGCCTACCATATCTGTCAAAGCACGGGATGGTAAGACAGAGGAATATCAATACGTCTTTTGGCGCCCGAGGTTTTCTTTGTATACGGCCCGCAAGAGAAATTGGAAGAAGCGTCAGAGGAAAGAAAGGGTTATGACATGTTTTAGACTCTCCTGCATCCCATTCGACGAGACGGACAACCGAAGTTATGAAAGAGGAGCTAATACTCACCCCGTTTGCTATTCGGGCTCATAGTCAAAGCCTCTTGGTTCGCGTAAGCTCAATGCTTAGGGCTGAGTTCTGGCATAACTACTTCTATTCAGTCTCCAGATCTCTCCTCGTCATTGCAGGATTTTGTGAGCAGACCGACTGGTTGAAGCCAAAGAAGCAGCAGGGCGAAGCTAAGGAAGAAAATCGAACTTATTCTAGTAAGTTGCTCACGAGCCTGTGTTGATAGAATGAATAGGAGTCAGTGTTCAAGGCAGGACGGAGTGAACCAATCTCAGTCAACGATCCAATAGAACGAGAAATTGTTAGTTTCCCCCCTCCGGGACTTTTCTGTGTGTTTTTGTATCAAGGATAGAGGGATTTTTGGTCCCCATGCCATGCTTGCCTACTGCTTTGTTACCAGAGCTGGATTCATTTCATTGCCCCCGCTCCTACGTATACTTCTGCAGCTATTCTTACTCCCATGGATGGTTCCCCAGCTGCTGCTCCTACTCCTTTGGCTGGTGCTCTAATCTGAGCTGATAAATAGGAACTGCACTTCGACTTTTTCTTTTTTATATATTCCCCCCTCTCTAACCCAAGCCCTAGAAGTGAATGAGGAATGATTGAACTTCTGCTTCCGCAATGAGACGCTAAAGTCCTTAAATCTTTGAAATCACAATGCTTCTCTTATTCAGTAGTTCAATCTTACTTTCTTACCCCGGATCCCGCTCTTAATGAGCCGAAGAGAAGTGCATGAAATGGTGGAGCTACCATTGGTCAACAAGTTGCGTAGACTTAAGACCCACTTTGCTTTCACGATTTGACCTTGACATTCCACCAATGAATTCATCTTCTGCTTTGCACTGACCCCATTCCGTCAGTTCGTGGTCTTCGATCATAAACTCCCTCTCTTCGAGTAAGGATTTGCTGCTTTCTTACTTATTCCTAAACCTCTTCCTGCTCTTTGTCGCTTAGCTTTCGCTGTCCAATCGGTACTTGCTTCTTACCTAATTCCTATTACTTCAAAGCTGGCTAGCTTCGACGTTCCATCGAGTTAGCTAGTTAATATTCGATCTCCCCGGAACACTCAAATCATTCTGCTTTCCTTCACCTCGTCTTCTTTTCTTAGGCCGATTTTCCAAGATTCCTTTCGGAAAGTTCCTGCTTGAAACTAGAAAAGTTCAGGCGATTTGCAAACATTCAACCTAAAGTAAATAGTAAGCTGAGACGGCACGGTTTTAGGTCTTTCCTTACCAGAAAAGAAGGGAGTTAAATGAAATGAAATTCAAGATCGGGAACATCTGCTAGAGCTCGCAATTGGCATTTCTCACTAGGTATAATATTACCGGGAGTTGAAGACCGACTGACTAATAGGCTTCCACCGGGGTTGGGATATCAAATGTTTCGAATTGGGTTCCTTTCAAAAGACAGATCGGGAAATAGCTAAAGGTTAAACCTAAACTTGCTTTCGTTTTTGCTTTATGGTATATAGGTGAACCTGAACCAGGTCGAATGTTTTCTCTTCCTGACCCCGACCCTGAAGTAAGGTCGGTACTAGGAACCTATCAATATCCATCCGGGGATAAAGAATCAATGCGGCTAAGAACCTCTCTTTTAATCGAAAAGGAAGTAGACTCAGACCTCATCTACGCAAATGTTCAGATCGAGATTTGGAAGAGCTGCGGAATGGATTGATTCGGGAGCGGAGGTACTCCTAGCGGTTCTTCCGACAAAAACTTCTTCTCACGCCATGAGGTCTCGTCTCCCTGTTCGAGTTCGTATTCAAGCGTCGTAGATTAGCCGATTGAGATTTGTTATAGGAGGTAACTGTAGTAGTGGGAGTAGTAACAGTTTCTTAGTAAGAAGGGCATTAGGAATTGTCTATAGGAACCGATAGGCCAAGCCAATCCCGCAAGGGGGAGTGTTAATGAGGCGAGGCTTGCGTGCTAAGCGTTGCTGTCACCCCTTTGCCTTTTTTTTTCAAGTCAATAGCTTCACTTCCCGTGAGCTTCCTTGAACTCAGGTCTTGTGCTACCGAGTAACTCACTCTATTTCAACTGCGAAGCTATCTAGTCGTGGCAGTCACTTTCTATAGCACTCTCTTCTTCACTTCTTCATATTAGTGTTTAATCCACTATATGAGATCCTGCTGTGGCATAGGCATAAAGTGCTGCTTGCTTTTCGATTATTCAATGAGGTCTGACGGCAGTCTGCAGATAGAAAGGAAAGTCCGAGTCCGAACTCGTGATTTTACACAGCAGCTTTTAGACGGAAAGGCATTCTATAAACAAGGCATACATATGCTTGTACTTGTTTTCCTTAGCCTTGCTAATCTTTTCTTTTATTGCTTTCGGACTTGGCCTTTAATTATAGCTTTTGGGTGGACATCGTAGTCCTAGCCCCGGAAGCCCAGGAGTTGCAACCGCCCGACCCTCCGAGGAGGCGGGACCGGAAACTATCATAGGCGCTGGAGCTGAAAAGGAAATAGCCACTAAGGAATAGCACATTCATCATGCAACCGTAAAAAAGCATTTGAATTACTTTGCCGCTATACAAGACGAGCAAGAACTCTTTAATAAGAGCCTATAATGGTGTCCACCGAGTCAGAAAGCTATTTCTTCAAAGAACATGAACCGTCGAACCATGAATAGTCAAGTGCCCAGGAATATTAGGAATAAGCCATTGAAGGCATAATCGAATAGTAAAGCTCTCACTCAGGACTAAGAATAGGAGCTCGTCAGCCTTTTCCATATCTTCTTCTTAAATAGAAGTGTTTGGGCGGATCAGGCCGTGGGTAGTTTTTTCCAAGCCAGAGTAAAGCTTCTACTCCATTCCCAGGCTTCGGGTAAAATCTTCCTATTCTGGCGTGGAACCAAGTTGTGGCGGTGGCGGGCGTCGTGAGGGCAGCCAAGATAAAAAGACCCCAAACCCTCGCCGCTTAGAAAGTCTTACATATGCCTTATTCTGGCCAAAACTCTTTCATAGCCTTTCTTTCGATCTGAAAGTAGGTCCGCTTTGGTCTCGTATAAGAAGGTCACAGGCCCATTTATCACAAGAATGCTCGTCCTTATATCGGCAAGTGCAAAATTCCTTTTTTTCTAAGGCCGTTCACAGGTCAGGAAGGAAAAGAAAGAGGGGTGCCCAAGCAAGAGGTGAAAGGCAGTGTTCGGTCTGTTATAGGTAAGACATCGCACCAAATTTCATATAATGAAGAAAGAACGGAGATTAGCACCTCATGTATTATCTGAAACCCAGGCTATTTGTTTCTATGTTCACTGAAGTTTGAATTGATTGACTGAGACCTTATTGTCACAACTTACTCCCTCAATGAGGACATTTCCGGTGATGGAATCTCTCTCTCTTTCTGTGAATAAGTCTTTCCTTTCGAGGGTAAGGTGCTCATTTAATAAATAATTTCCGATTTCAATTTAGAATAGTCCGTAACTTTAATGAAAGCTTAGTAAGACAAAGAATAAAAGTAATACAAAGATTTAAGAGAACCAGTAACTGCTAATCTTAGTTAACCCGGAAGATGGCTAAGTTAACTGCATTTCTCTATGAGTTCAAAGACTATTGATTCTTGATCTTTTCCTGCCTGCTTTTCTTTCTTCTGTCAATCGGTTTCAGTCCCGAGAAGAGCAATAAAGGTTTTCGATAGACTGAAAGATATACTTTCCATTTCAAGTTTCAAAGACATTCGGTCACCCACGGACCGTCAATGTCTGAGATAAGCCATCAGTTCCTCCTAAGCCCTCTTTTCGAACTATTGAAAAAAAAAGCTTTGCCCGGCCCGATTCTAGTGGCTAGCTTGTTGGTTTGGTGAAGCAGTGGCGCATAGGCAGCTAATGAGGTAATTCTAACATAGGCCGATCGGTCCTCGCTCTTTATCGCAGCAAGCACCTTGTTCCCTGTTCCCTAAGCCTAAGACGGATAATAAGAAACCAAGTAGGATTTCGTTTAATATAGATAGATGCTTTCCCAGGACTCTCTTTCACTCAACTCGTATAAAACAAGGTTCAACTAGCGCTTAGCTGGAAGGCGTGGTGATAGAGTGAATATCGAACCATGAAGAACTAGAACGGTTTCTTCTGCTGTGTCCGGCTCTTCTTTCAAGAAAGGAAAGCCAGTCCCAAGATAAGAAAGCACTCTCAAAAAGCGAGATAGAGATACAAGCAGTTCCGAGACTACGAGTAAGGCCTCCTACTTAGTAAATAATGGCGTCTATACTGCGAAAATGGAGTTGGGGGCAGAGAGGGTCTCCCCCCTTATTGGCAGCAAAAACGTCGATTTCATAGCCTATAACAGGTAAAGAACGAACATAAACAGCAGACGCGCATGCAAGCATCCTTGATGGAGGAGACCGACCTGCCTCTATTTTTCCATAACTCCTGTAGGCGAGGGAGGAACTGGGACCAGTAACTCTATTGTTGAAGGAATGCCCGATCCAGATAACTGGGACGGTGTCGTGTCCTCACGAATGCCAAACTTCGGAGCTAAGCTCAGCTTGGAGCAGGATTTCACACTCGACGAAAGAGAAAGATAAAAACTAATTATTCAACTACCAGCGCATTAAGGAAGATCATGGGGAGTCATAAAGGGAAGTAGTTAGATCTCCTAGCTTGGGGGAAAGCCCCATTCGCCTAGCTACGACCGCGTAGTAAGATAATCCATTCTTTCCTTGCTTGCTCTAACCTTACAATGTTCATTATAGAATACTGCGTATCCATTTTTCCTTCCTTTCATTTCATAATACGATTAGCCATATATGCAAAGGTCGGTGAAGTGCAGAAATGCAGGATGAACTCACGGAAATTCGATCAACTATTCCCATTTTCTTTTGACCTACTATGGTAGCATCAAGCTAACGATTTTGCTATTAGCCTTCAGACTAGCACCATTCCTTGCTTCTTAATAAGCCTAAAAAAAGGGTAATGTAGAAATGATTGAAAAAAGGACTAATTCGGTCGAACGGAAGTTTGGTAAACTTTTCAAACAAGATATAGAATTGAATCTCACGGTTCTAGAACAGCAGCGGCTTACCAGCTGCTGAAAGCGGTTCCGGGCAACTGACTGATCAGGGTCTGTCTCTCCAATGAATGGTTCTGCTCCTGTCTTTTTCCCCAGCGCTTATACGAAGCTCGGCCATAACCACTTCCAGCAGGAATCGCTACAACCGACGTTATAGAATTCGGTAATCTAATGGAGGGGAATGGTCGCCGGTGGGGCGAGATCGTAATCAACCGCATTGCACGAACTCTATCATAGATAGAGAGAGATCGAGGCAATGTAATTGTCGACTCCGGCTATTCAATAAATTCATCAAGAAACGGAAGACTAGACCTTTCTGGGAGTGAAATGCTATTCGTCAAGCGCTGCGCTCTTTCTTCTCAGCAATGGCGGGGAAGACGGAAGAGTAGCAGAAGTGTGAAAGGGCTAAAGTAGTCTTGAAATAAGTAGTAAACCGTTGAGGATTCGTTAATAAGTTCGTTATTCCAGCTGGGCTAAAGGGCCTGCGAATTCAGAATGGGCTTCTTTAATTGTATCTTCTCTTTCACGTGGGGAATGATCTCTTTTAGCTTACCAAGCAATAAATTTTTTTGGCTTTGAGCAATGGCAAAATAATATGTTTCTTTTTTTACTGGTTCATTTTGTAAATTCCGTTCCTTACCGGCTTCGTTGATTGACTTTTGTTTGGAGATGTTATTTATATGTCTTTATATAAGAAACTTTTCGATAGTTTATTCTCCTTTCTTTGAGGAAGGGAGATCGCAGATCATTGAATGTTCTTGCCATAGTTCATGTATGGTCTCTTGTCTCGATAAGGGCTGGTGTAATTACTATTGCTGCCCTCGGTTTCGTTTGGTTGTCCTTTCCGTCCATTCAAGCAATCCTGCTTTTTCGAGCTGGGTATAGTTGAGACTTCCCTATTGTAAGGAAAATGGCGATAATCATCTTATTTCTATATTTATAGAAGTAGTGTTCCTGATTGTCGCTACTGAACGAACTATATCCGAACAAACACCGGCAAGAAGCCGGTGTGAACAAGCATTAGACTAGAAGAAAAGATACGTATATTTGAGAACGGAAGACTCACTCCAAGCTCTTTTATTTTCTTTTCGCTCTTCGTCGTTATCGACCTATTCTAGGTGAACCTAAGACCAGTTCAGAGGTTCGTAGTTTCCATGGGTTAGCTACTTTCTATAGGCGCTTCTTTAGGGGTTTTAGTGCTATCACAGCTCCGATCTCTGATTAAAGGAGATTTTAAGTGGACCCCTGCAGCTGCTAAAGCTTTTGCTGAGATCAAGCAAAAGTTGACTGAGGCACCTGTACTGAAGCATCCTGATTTCAATAAGGTTTTTTAGGTTGCTTGTGATGCTTCTGGTATGGGCATAGGAGCAGTTTTGAGCTTTCGAGCCAGGAGAGACATCCCATAGCATTCTTTAGTGAGAAACTTTCTGAGGCTAATAAGAGGTACTCTATCGGGGCGTCGGTTTCTATCTGTCTTCTGTCTTTTACTGGCTGTCATGGATCGGTCACCCCGTCCTACATCTGTTCAAGGTCAATATGCGTCATTGTAGGCATAATGAGGCAGCATGAAATTCCACATTCAGACAGACAGCCAGAGGAAAGGAGCTGAGAAGCATATCAACCAAATCTTCACATCTGTACCATGGTAAAGGACACCTGCAGTATGAGACTGCATAGCTATCATAAGCTGGTAGCTCCTCCCCCTTCCCGATGCATTAGACATCGAGGCGCCACCATACGAAGAGCGAAGAGAGAGATCAAATGATGCATTTAGAAACAAGTTCCGCAGCACAGATCTCTCATCTGCATGACAAAAAATGCTTCCCAAGAGCGGACCCGTTCTAAGATGGAATAAATGCTCTGAGAGCTCTTTGGGGAATCGATCAGGCTTAGATTTTGGTACTTGAGAACCAAACTTCAAAGCAATGTCTTTCATCTATAGTTGCTCGCATGTCAATTGCATCAGAAGAGTTTTTGGCTCGAAAAAGAGTCATATTGGCAATAACTTCATCTTGAATGTATATGCTGAAACAGTAGGCAATCTGATCGTAATCACTATAGAAAGAGAAGCTTGGTAGACGTTTGAATATTGTATCACGAACTGGAAAAATACATAATCGCTTTTTATGTCTATTTTTGTTTCAATGAAAATTGAGAAGCTCTGTGTTTCTTCAACACTAAGCGTCGCATTTAAACAGAAAAAAAAGCATCTTTCTTCCAACTTGAACTGTAATTAGTAATGAAAATATCATCAGAACAGCGTATCTCCATCAAACCATGGGAACCTGCTGGATGCCCTTTGCAAGTTAACACCAAAGGCCTCTCCAAAGTCATCATGAAGAAAAAAGACACCCCCAGAAGCTTTTGCAAGAGGCTGCAGAAAAATAACTATGAAAGGGCATGTCCCAGCACATAGAATCTAAACCACTTTATGCTGTCGGTGAGCCTCTTTACCTAAATGCTCCATCCACTTGGTGGCTGTTTTTTTTTCCAGATAAGGATAGTTTGGGTGACTCAAAGAATGGGGAACTGCCCTAGGATCATGTGTGTTGAGTCCAGCAGCACATACAAGTCTTCTGCTATGACCTCCATACCTTTGAACTACCCCTCGGGGCATTTCTGCAGATGGCCCTTGAATTATAGCAAGAGCAACCTATAGGCACCGGTCTCTTGAAGCCTCAGGCAAGTCTTTCAAGGCTTGGTGCGGCCTGATATGGTGTGAGCTGAAGCATGAAATTGGCGACAAGTATACACCTGTCCCATAAATCAATGCTTTAATAGTGTCCTGGCTTGGTTACTTGTCAAATGAAGCACATCAGCAGATGCAGTTGATTCCTCTGATCTGAAAAGTCGTATACTTAGACTGTTCGTCCATATGAAATGATTCAAATTCTTTTTGTTGGCAGAAGCGAATCCACAAAGACAAATGCATGCGGAGAACTCTGCAAATGCTGGAGGTGTGGCTCACCTAAACGTTCAGAAATGACAAGAACAATAGGAACAGACACAGAAACTGGAACAAAAGCAGGTCTTCTTTTCCCTGTTTTGACATAATCAACTGATGGATTTCTATTTTGAACAGAACATCAAGGCGCTAAGCTGGCAAAAGGGCTTTGAGACGGAGTCCTTCCCGCCCGAAATGAATGCGCCTAGGAACTGAAGAGGCTACGTTCCCGGCCTCCCCTCTTTCGTGTGCTTCCGGTTCATGGAAGATTGGTTCAGGCGAAGGCAAGGTCTCTTTTAGAAAGTATTTGATCCCGAATACAACATAAATGATATACTACCTCAACCAAAGTGCTCCTCTTATGGTCTTCGTGACATAGCATATTGTCTGATCTTCAGCAGGGGGAGGATAAAATCCGCTACACCCACCGTCCTTGGCGTTATTTTGACTGAGCTCTTGCTATAGCTCTAGGGCTAGGACTTTTTTATAGCTCTTGCTCACGCATTTTTGCTCTACTTCATTCTTGTTCAAATAACTCCTCCCCCTGTCCCCTACTCGAATTCATTCCTCTCGGTAAGTGAAGCTCCTCCACCCGCCGCCTTCGGTCAACTCAAAGAAGAGGCCAGGAAGGACATTTTTTAAGGCTCACTGAGTCTCTCTAGGTTAAAGGGAAGCACTAGACTCACTCCACGGGAACTTCAGATTTTGCATTCCCCTCCCAACCTCTTTACCTCTCTAACCAAGTCTTTCGCTCTTTTTGTTTTGCTTATTTTTCTCGCTCCTCTCCTTTCAGTCGAGCTGGCAGAGACAGAAAATCTGGGCACTGGTGACTAGTTGAAGGTGTGCTCATTCCCCGAGAAAGGAAAGAAAGAAGAGGATTGAAGGGTAGTATATCAGCAGGTTCATCGCACAGCTCACTCCGCGAGCCCATTTTCAGAAGAGGAAGAAGACAAGGAGTAGAACGATGCCCGTCACTGACTATGCAGAGTGCTTTCGAGAAGATTAAGACCTATCTTTTTGATTCTCCGGTCTTGTTTTTTTATTCAGGGAAGATGAAATACAAATAAAGAGATCGCTTGATGATCGGAGAAAGGGAAGGGGCGTGGTTGGTGTGTCACTAGGTCGGTAAGGGAACCCGTAGGAAGGCGAGCTACGTGAGGCCGAATTCACATCAGAAAGAGCTTGAAAGAACACAAACGAAATGAAGAATTGCGTATAGAAACAAAACGAACCACTTCTATTCTCGGAGCATCAGTATATGAAGAATGGCTTTTTGGTCCCTTTCGTTCAGTGGTTAGGACATCGTCTTTTCATGTCGAAGACACGGGTTCGATTCCCGTAAGGGATAGGTACTTATTCTCGGCCGCTTTCAGTTAGTGTTCATTGCTAAGTGATTGCTCGCTATCTGGCTGAAAAAGGTGGTCCGGAAGCCCCAGCAAGCAAGACGAGATCACCACTTCTCTCAGTAATGGACTTTGAAGAACAATTTCATTGCCTGTCATGTCTTTGAATATCTTTTTGAATTTCCGCTTGCCTTCTTTTTGTTTTTCTTAAACAATCTTCGTCATAGCTCCCCTAGCGAGTAAAAAATGGACTGAAACCTGATCTTTTTATGTGGGTCAAGGGCAATGGCAATAGCATGATTGAAACAAAGCAAAAATGTCTTTAAGGCCTTGCAGCAACAGGAAATCCAGTAATGCACGAAGACTAAAAAAAGAAAGATGATTCAAGCTAATTTTATTGGCGTTAGCACCGTCGAAGAAGGAATTTGATTCTCCCTTTCTTGCACTTGCAAAGAGCTCCAAGCAGTAGTGCACATGTTCACTTCGCGAACTCCAAGGGATAATAGATTCTCATTTTTCCACTCCTGGACATGGTCAAAGAGGGCTTTCGGTTGAGACGTCAGATCTGATATGGCAAAGCCCTTTCCAAAATCCAATTTCAAGGGCAGGTAGGGTCCCAGTCACTCGACTTGGAAGAAGAATTCTCAACAGAAGAATCGGGACTTTCTGTCTCAAGCACAGGCTGAAGATTTCTTCTTTGTTTCCCCGTAACGTCACGCAAAAAAATTCCAAAACGGGCTAATAGTTATGAACGTGAAAAACTTTGAAGCTATAGCCGTATGGTCCTTCTTGAACGAGTTTTCGCCCCTTGGGAGACGGGCTGTCAGCTCTTGTTTTCCGTTGTAGCGGATTTCTCGAGCATATCTTCTGATGCAAGCTCTTGGGCTTTGACTTTGAACTTCTTAAACAAAGACATTGTTGTGGCATAGCGATCCCCGCTGAGGTGATGATTTTTACCTAATTCGTTATATTGCACTACTTCACAACTCTTTTTGAGGCTTCCTAAAGGGGGTTACATAGGGGGACCCAGGCTGGGAAAGATTAAGTAGACAGAGTATGGGTCGGGTAATTAGACTACTGATAACGCTTCAAAAGCAAAAAAATTTCTTTCACGCATGCGGCCCGAATTCCGCATCTTTTCTTCTTGTCGCATCTCTTCGATCATCAATTGTATGGTCGATGTATGAAGATAAAGAAAAAAGACAAGTGAAAAAAGGGTCAAATACCACGCCAAACATTTCAAGTAGAGTTCTCGTGATGCCTGCTGCTTCAAGCTCGGAAAGCCCACGTATAATGATATCAATTTCCATGTCTTCCGTCACAAGGGGAAGGAGTCTTCTTTAGGGATGATAAGGCACGTCTAATTACGTAGTGAAAATTGAGTCCTATTATTCTCTTGCTTGAGCGGATTAGCCGATCGATTGATGGTCTGCGGCTATCTGGTTGTATTAGACCTCGGGTAGGTAAGGTTCAAGTAGTAGTAACGAGTCAGTATACAGATTTGATCTTTCATTCGTTCATGTGTTAACACGAGAAGGGGGGTGGGCGGGGTATCGATCCAAAGCTTGAGTACGTGGTCTTTTTTGTTCGGCTGAGATCTTACCTCGCGTCGGTCGGTCTTCTCCTTATATACTCGGATATGAAGCCTTTGTCCGATCGCTTTCGTTCATCAGAAGTAGTGGACAAGGGGAGAACTCGGCATCGTGCAATTCAATAAATCTGGTCAATTCTTTGGAGTGAGACGCTGCTCTACTCGAAAGCTTTGGCATTTCCATACGTCGCTCAGTGACATGTCAAAAGATATGGAATTTCCGACCTTTGAGTGATTATTGAAATACGAGAATGGAGACCGAAAGATATCCATGTCAGTTAAAGATGCCTCTTTCTTGCGTGATAGGAACAGAGCTTCGGGCAAGCAGTGACGCCAAGGCTTTTGCATTGTAGTTCTTCCACGGCATGCTCAGAGAAAGACTTCCTCCATGGCATAGCTCAGTCATTCAATCATGATAGGGTCAGTCAGACAGGATTCTTCTCCTAAGCGAAGGTGACGCTCCCCATGGTGTGTTTATTGACGCTCTGATTATAAGTCGGGGATCTGACCCTTTTTGGTTCCTTATCCACATGGAACTTTTCTAACTTTTTTAGTTTGGGCATGAGCATTCATCTCTCTCATGTTAACCTAAAGGTGCGAGGACTATAACTGTAGCCCCGTACCACCTTGTCTTAGCTTCTTTTTGTTTTCTAACCTTCGTTCATTCGCTTGGTTAGATCTTCTGCTTATTTGAGTAATAGTGATCTCGTCTAGGGCTACAGCGAAATTGGCTCCCTTTGGAAGCGGAGTTTTCGGAGATCTATAGGATATTTCTTTTTTTGGGCTGAAATTGGTGAGAGGGAGCCCCGGGGAAAGATCTCAACTCGAGGTAACGAAGAAGGCAACTCCATGATTTCATGCATGACTCTTCAGGTGCTTGCTATTTTCCCAACTGAGAACAGCGTCGGTCCGGTGTGTTGGAAATCAAGCATGGATGATAGGACTTTGAAATGGAGCTATGGGTCCTCTCGGATTCATTGGCTACCGGTGCCATGCGTTTTGAGCATATATTACAACTCTTTTTTGTGTTGCTGGGTTGTTCCCGTATGTATCAAGTCGGTGACTGATAGGTAGGATATTTCTGTTATATATGGATAGATAGATAACTATAGGGAGTAGTTAGTGTGCGTTCATTCATTTTCTTTGTTTCCGTTTTCGTTGGTACCTATGACTCCTGTGCTTGTGCCTCGATTTGCTATGTAGCACGTGATGCGCTTTCGATTTCCTTCGTGTCGAGGTAATGCTTGTTATAGTCAAATTCCATACTGGTAGCAAATACTACCCCTTCCCTGTCTCAGTTCTCTATCTTGAACCGAATCGATTCTCGATCGAGAGACTCCGTAGCACCCCGTAGGTGAGTTCCGTGGTCGACACGTGCGGGAGTTTCTCGCGAACTAGGTCGGCCTCTCGGCAAGCCAGCAGGTATCTGAGATCCTGTTTTTTCTCTGGCGTCTAAATTTTATACCACTTGTCATCTTCAATCTGATTAATCCGGCTCCAAAAAAGTGTTGAACTATTGAAGAGAACAGTGCGTCGGCAGGATTCGGTTGTTGTTTTCCGTCCGGCCTTCTCCCCAAAACATCTTTTGGCACAACATCCGTAACCGGAAGAACATGAATCACCCCACCGGAAAGCAGTTCTCCTGTGGTTAAGCGTCAAACTTCCTATTCACTGGTCCCTATACCCCAACCGGCATAAGCACTCGTAACTGCTTCATTTTGAACATAAACTGACGTTTTTCCATTATATATAGAAAGTATATAAGAACCCTATCCAATGCTCCTGTTTAGCCTGTTCCGATCTTCCTCGATAAGCCTGGTTGGCATTCCCATTATTCTTTCTACTCGTCTTCTTGCTCCAGCTACGATTGTTTTAGTACATAGGTGAGAGTTCCAAACGGACTGACTAAGCCATCGCCACTTTTTTCTTCTAAAAGATTCAATGTGAAAGGACAAGAACTTTCGTTGCCTGATATTCATAAGCCCGAGTATCACGATCCCAAAAAAGTAGCCCGAAGTGACTGACCATATAGTGACGTTTTTTCCCTTTTTCAGAGACGAGAAAAGTAGCAACCATAGACCTAGCTCACAGAAGAAGGGGACTAGTTTCGACAGGAAAGAGGGAACATGGTGTTGTGCTTCTTACCTATTGTATTGGATCTATATACCGCTGATTCAATCCAGTCCACTCATTGAATTTGGAATTTGACTATCTTTCATGTTAAGTTAATTGCGTTTCGTAAAAAAGAAATCTCTATTCTAAACTAAACGGCTGATCAGGAACAATCGAAAAAAGCCAGAAACGAACGGTATCCCTTTGAATCCTGAATATGGTGAGACCTCCGATTGTACCAACCTACATATGTCTTTCTTCCTGATCAATCGTATTTTCATTTTTTTCTGTTTTGTTTGATGAAAAATGCGAAAGAAAAGTTTGATTTGGGAATTATATCCTACTCTTTTTCTCCCCTCTTCACAGAAGACGGAGAGATGAATTGATCGCTTGCAGCGCCTAGGTCGGGACTGACGGGGCTCGAACCCGCAGCTTCCGCCTTGACAGGGCGGTGCTCTGACCGATTGAACTACAATCCCAGGAAAATTAGGTCTATAGCAGCCTAAAAATTCTTTTTCATTTTTCATATTTTATGTTCTGGGACATAGATATTCAAGATATCCTATTATGAATCGCGTCAGTCTTCCTCCTTCTCCATTGTTCCAATAAGATCCGAAAAAGGCGAAAGAAATCAAAAAAAAGTCAACCTGAATTGAATCATGACTATCTAAGCTATTCTGATATTAAGATTCAATATAGATGAAATCGTGGAAGCGGACCTTTTCTTTCCTTGGACCACGTAAGAATTCGTCGTCCGATTGAATCGTTCAGTTCCTGGATGCTCCATAAAAATCCATCGCTATTCCTTTCCTCCACCGTCATTCCAAGTCACAAGAGAAAGAAAAGATTTTGAATGAATTTTTCTTGTCGAAGCAGTAATGCAATGCAAGAGGCCGGAAATCTTTTTGTTTCTGATGATGAAGTTATGTGAAATTTTTTCAAACCCGATATTTCAAAGTCGGTAATGTTAGAAGACGACTGTCGGTATCTGATGGTCAGATACCTACACGGTCGGTATATCTTTGAAAGCTCAGACGGAGAGAATAAATGGACTCCTCGAAGGCTAAAAAAGGAACTTTAATACAAACCAGAAGGACTGGAGCTGTTGGATATTTCTCAGTACTACTAGAACTTAACAACCAAAAAGCTCTGCGTCGAACTTCAGCCCCTTCGAGTTGGCCACGGGGCAACAGCCTCTGACGCCCCACACCATTGCGACAGGAGGGAGCTTGCCCATCAGCCTACTTTGCCAAGAGGTGGCAGGAGGATAGCAGAAGCTACCCAACCTACTTAAACAACCGTCAGGCTTAGCCCGGTCTGAAGAAAGAAGGAAGTAGACCCTGTAGAGAAGCAGATAGAGCCTATAGACTCAAGCGACCAGAAAAGTGAAAACTCACCCTGTATTCCATGTAAGTCAGTTGACTTCGATTAGACCAGACCGACCCAGAGAGGAACGTGCCCACGAGGGCACCCCCAGATGTTGTAGATGAACCTAACGACGACTTCAAGAAGTTGAGTATATCATAGCTGACCGCACCATGGGCTAGCCCATACACCGACTGCACGAATGGAATACTACTTAGTCAAGTAGAAGGGCCAACCTGAGAGCAAGTCAAGCTGGGAACGGGCTGAGACTGACGATTCCGAAGACCAAGTCAGAGACTACTGGACGTCTCGCAGAGCGACTCTCAACGAGGACGTTGAGACTGTTCGAAAAAATTGGTCCACCTTTACTAAAGATCAAAGAGTACGCCTGTACTCTGGCTAATAAGGAAAAGGTTTTTTTTTCAATCCAAGTTTGACTCTGATTAGATCAGCCGCGCAAGCGCTAAGTAAGCAAGCGTAAGAAAACCGAGGAAAATAACGTCAAGGAGAAAGGAACAAGGGGGCCAGAGGCACCGATCAAACTATCTTTTCTTTTTCTCTCTTGTATGGAAAGAGGGGATGATATGTGGCCTAGTATACTAACAAGTTTGGTCAACGAGACTGACGTACGTAAGTCGACATAGCTCCATGTATACGTTCTTTGGAGCGGCAATCTATCAATAGAATGAAATGAAAGAATAGTGTAGTGAGCCTAGGGCAACGAACATGGCTCTTCTGTGTCTATACAAAGCCCTTCTCTTCTTCACTCAAAGAGATAATGCAACCGAAGAATGGTACTTTATCAAGAATGAATTGAATCTTTTGCTGTCAAGTTAGACGGATAAAAGGAAATGCCACGCTCCGCGTGTCACGAGATATGGGGCGTTCTAATCGAAGGCTCATACTTACCGGCCTTATTACGGTAAGGCCAATGCACTATGATCCGTGGCAACAACGCACTATGAAGGAGCCAGTTTCACATTTCTTTTTCTTATGAGACTCGAAAATAAACTGATTAAATCATCTTCTTCTAGTCTTTCAATTCCACTGACGTTCACCTTACGCTATTCTTTTGCTCTTTTTCCATGATGAATTAAATTAAGCGCGGCTATCGCTCTGACAAAGTCTACTTTACCGCAGACTAACTTCTTACTTCCCAAAACAAACGGTAAAGAGGATGATGAAATCGGTGAGCTATGGGCCACAGGAACTAGCAGGTAGCATAGATACTGTAGAGAGCTCCCTGTATGTACTTTTTTGACCGGTGGGTACAATCCATGTGTGGCTGTGTTCTCCACATTCAGAGTAAGAAACGGGGAATGCGTGAACAGAAACTCCATACGGCATAACTTCGATTGGTTTGTTGGGGTTTTTCTTTCGATTAGGTTTCGCTTCGGTTAAGCTTGTACAATCCAAAATTAGGGTATGAATTTGTTCGTCATCTTGATCTCTTCTCTGTTTATTTTCCCTCTTTTATTATTCTTTTTACATGAATGGATCGGTGAATTGAATATATAATCAGAATATAAAGAAAGATCGTAGCATAGAAAGTGAAGTTTACCATCTCCGGGAGGTGGACTAAGCGCGTCGAAGCTCCCATCATGCTTAATACATGCGAGTCGAACGTTGTTTTCGGGGAAAATCGACGTGGAGTAAACTTTTGTCGACCTTTCTTTGTTGTCTAATCGAAAGGCCGATAGACGAGTGGGCGAGACGGAAAGGGTCGTGGAAAATTTGGGTTCAATTCCCATAGCCCCGATGTGTCGAAAAAGACTGATTCAACGAGATATGCCTTGCCTGCATTAAGATTTCAAACTTGTCGTCTACTTTCAGGAAATGTTCGGAAGAGAGAACTTACTTTTATACAACGCCGCATTCTCCGAAAATTGAGAAAGAAGAAAAGATATATTAAGAAAAAGATTTCTCCGAGAAAAAATCGTAACAGTTACATCCAATTACAAACTACACGAAAGTTGCCCCTTTTTCATGGGAATTTACCCATCACAAAGATGCACAGAGGAACAAAACGAACTTCATATATCCCTTTTCTACTCAATCCAGAAACAAGATTGGACGTTATTCCGGTTCGTCTCCATTTTTGTGAAACTATTCCTCAAGCAAGGCAGCCGATAAGTCATCGAAAAGTGTGTGTGAATAATTCCATACTAAACATTACTCATTTTCAAGTTTCCCACGGTGATATAATATCTTTTCAAGAAAATTACGCGAGAACCCGCGGTGAAGAAATAAGGAGATCTTTCTATATCAAAATCTCAGTTGAAAAAATAATAGGAAAATACCTGGGTCACCGGGTAAGAATGCGGGGAAGAGCCAAAACAGAATGGTCCCTACTACTCAAAACGTCGAAGGAATGCCACCTACTACTCAAAACGTCGAAGGGATGCCGCCTACTACTCAAATCCCGGTTTTTGCAAAAGTTACGTTCTTCTATGCTTAAAGAAGACTTAGAAAGGACAAAGAAGTTTGGATCCGAAAAAGTATGCTTAGGCAGTTCCTTCGCGGAGCACAGTAGAATGAAGAGGAATTTGTATCAGTATCATTTCAAATCCTTATTCTTATGGAAGAAGAGAAGGAACGAGAAAAACCGATATCTTCCTATTATAGATCCAAGAAGTTCTATAGTTTACAACTCTTCTTTATATAGTAAAAAGATCTATTGCTCTGCATACTCCCATCAGTTTACTATGAAGAGAAGGAAGAGAAGAATCAAAAGGATCGAACTACCTACTCATTATTCGGAGGTCAATCATAGAACACTAAAAGCTGTGGTATCTTATGGACCTAACATAGATCACATCCCTCACGACATAAGATTGAAAGATCCAAACCTTCCTCTTCGGAGCGGAAACGGACGTGGCCAAAACATCTAAAGATCGGCGTAGTCGCTCATAGGGACATATCTATCCGGATAGAGAATAGTCGAGATCGATTCATAGATAGATCTCTTTCGTGATAGATAGGTATCCCCATGGATAGAGATCAAAATAGGGAAGCCCTCATAGAGCAGTCGACTAGAAGTAGAAGACTGCTGGCTTGAGAGAAGGTGGCCTCCCTCGGGAAACATGGCCCAATTTCTCTTCTTTCTTTTTGATTTCGGGTTTCTTTATTGCCCAGAACGCGTCAAGGTGGGGAAGAAGCAAGCCGAACCTCTGATCGACCTGGGCACATAAGAAATCGAGAGATCGTAAGTAACTTAGTGAATGCTCTCGTCTAAGGGCTTGGTTTGGAAGAAGAAAATGAAATAGGAACAACCGCGCTGGTCGTACGTAATAGATCGACTTTCATGCTGGTTTGGAGCAAGAACTAGCATGAAAGTTCCATTTCAGTGAAGGACGACGTACCATGATACTTTCTGTTTTGTCGAGCCCGGCTTTGGTCTCTGGTTTGATGGTTGTACGTGCTAAAAATCCGGTACATTCCGTTTTGTTTCCCATCCCAGTCTTTTGCAACACTTCAGGTTTACTTCTTTTGTTAGGTCTCGACTTTTCCGCTATGATCTTCCCAGTAGTTTATATAGGAGCTATAGCCGTTTCATTCCTATTCGTTGTTATGATGTTCCATATTCAAATAGCGGAGATTCACGAAGAAGTATTGCGCTATTTACCAGTGAGTGGTATTATTGGACTGATCTTTTGGTGGGAAATGTTCTTCATTTTAGATAATGAAACCATTCCATTACTACCAACCCAAAGAAATACGACCTCTCTGAGATATACGGTTTATGCCTCCAAGGTACGAAGTTGGACTAATTTGGAAACATTGGGCAATTTACTTTATACTTACTATTTTGTCTGGTTTTTGGTTTCTAGTCTAATTTTATTAGTAGCCATGATTGGGGCTATAGTACTGACTATGCATAGGACTACTAAGGTGAAAAGACAGGATGTATTCCGACGAAATGCTATTGATTCTAGAAGGACTATAATGAGGAGGACGACAGACCCACTCACGATCTACGTCAGGTATCGGAGATTGATTGGTTCGAATCCAATTCGTGAGATGGCAGTGATCTATAATCAACTTCATTCTTCTGCATAAGAAGATGAGCCGATTACCAAACCGTTGAGGGAATGGAAAGGAGTAGCCGACCCAACCTGAAGAAAACTACTGAATCAGGGGCATAGGCATACGTAGAATCAGACGGGAATGAAAAAGACAGGGTTTGTCCCAGCCGGTATAATAAGAAGACAAAAAGAGGGGAAGTCTGCTCCAGATAAACCCCGACGACTAGACTGAACCTTTCTTTATGCATGAATGCAGGATGGAACTCTTCTTCACTCCCCTCTCTCTTAAATAAAAGGAAAAGGGAGGTGAAAAACACCTATCCCTCGGATGCCAAAAAACTCACCATATCTGCCGGTTTGCAGATACTTTCACACCGTCTATAAATACCCTCGACAAAAAGGGTTAAAAGGACACTTTTGGTTTAACCGGGAAACTGTAACGCCATAACGAACAGCCCTCGACTAAACACAATAAAGAAGAGTGGAAAAAAGTCAGCCTTACCGGGGGTCAGACAAAGATAAATGCTCTTCCTGCGGCCAAGGGTGACGGCTCTTCATCATAGGCACGAGGGGCGTCACTTATGTAGCATGCTTTGACCTTCGGACGTATAGAAAGCTCATTTCAGAAGCAAGGAAAAGAACTAGAATTGGGGCTTAATCTTCAGCTACTAATCGGTTCCGCATAAGCCACTAAAAGGTGGGGGCGGGAGGATTCGTCTAGCCAAATCAGATGATTGACTGGACCTTTCTACTTCCGCTAATTATTCCGCGGCGATCAGTGTCCTAGCCAATATCCTATTGGTATGGGACTGCACCGACCCTATCTCTGATCAGAGACACCTCTTCCGTAAGGAAAGGTGAACCACTCCTAGAGGACAACTTCTGGAAGAGCCCCCCTCTACAGATAGCACATGACCATTATAGAGAGCCGTTACCGTCCCGGTAAGGTTCCCCCTCAACTGGACTTACACGTTCAATGCCTTTTTGCTTTGATGGTTTGAAACTTTTTGGGTTACCTCTGAACTGAGCTTGACTCATCATCATTTGAACCACGTTTGCCGGGGGGGTGAAGGTGATTCCTTTCTGATCACTTGCTATCTCTTGTGGCTGGCCTCTGCATCAACTATGTCAGTGCTTTGCCTTCCCCTTCTTGCTAAAACCGGTTATTCCGAAACAACCTATTCGTCAACAGGATAAGGCGCAAACAGCGGATAGCGCGCATCTATCCCATATCTGTTCATTTTTGATTCAAAACCTTCAGTAAAAGACTAATGTACTCCTTTCTCAAAGGACTGACTTGGGGCACCCCAGCATCTCAAGTGATTAGGCGGGGGCAGGATTCGAACCTCAATATTCCATAGAATGGTACGGGCGTTATGCCTTCCGATCGTCAGATACAATACACGACTTTATCTATGCAATTTTTTTCATACTAAATATCACTAAACCCTCTTTCTAAGTATGATAGGGGTCACGAATGGAGAAAGTTTGATCTCTCTCGACGACAGAAGTTATCAATTGTTGGGTGCTCTTATTAGGCAAAGAGGTCGGATAGCGAAAATCACGGGGAAATACAAACATCTCGCTGAAGTATGGCTAGGCAGCAGCAAGGAAGGTCTCTCTCGCTATGGCGGGGGATGCTTGATGAAGCTTTCTTCTTGTAGCTAGGTTGGAGAGGGAAACAAGAGCTCTAATTGATGTTCCTGGTCCAGCTCAGTCAATGGTTACACTTGACACCTTCTCCTCATCTCTGTTTGCTGTCACTCTGTCCCTATCTATGTGATTAGGAGACCAAGATAAGTAGGGATTGGATCGATGTAATGCCTGCTTGAAGCTCTGTTCTATGCCCGCGCTCCGCCCATACAGAGATGTGGTCACACGATGAAAGCTTTTTTTTCCAGGAATCTCTTTTCTATTTGACATGTCAGCATTGGAATAATAGCATACAGGACCCCTGAAGGAATTCTTTCTCGGTCATCTGATGTTGGGAATTCCCCTTCAAAGGATAAACCTATGATCCATTGTGTGTCACGACGTCTTTAGTTGAAAAATCAAACCTGGAATGTTCCGCTTAGGATTCTTGTGCCCGATTAGTCAATGATGAGAAGGCTTCTGCCGACCTTTTTTGAAGTAGTTTTTGACACAATAGATCTTTTAGTACGAGATTGCTCGCTTCGTTCCCGAGCTATTGAGTTATGTACTCAAACCATAAATGAGTAGGAAGATATAGGCAATGACATCGTAACTGCACTAAATGGATGAATGTCAGGGAAATTTGGCTATCTCAGAGGCATGGCCATAGCTTTGATCTTGTTTATCGAACGACTAAATCGTAAATTCTTAGTGTTCTACCTTCCCCACCCACCTGCCCAAAAGAAGAATGCTTGGACCTACTCCTGATGGTGTGATTCTAGCTTCGCTTCTGTCGATCCTCTGTTCATGGATCATTTCACTACACAAAATGTGGTTTACCAAGCCCCGCTAAAGGGAATCGAACCACTCCCTTCGTTCTTAGGGGTCCGCTCTTTGATCAACGTATTTATCTGGTGATATGCTTTCTTTCTTGTATTCTTTCGCTGCTTCCCTTTTCGCGCTTAAGGCCTTTCGGGTGGAGGGTGCTAGGGCTTTGTGCACGAAGAGGGCTAGTTCGCTGTCAGCTTATCGCGGTGGAGGGGGAAGTTCATTGATTGCTAACGAAAAGGCTTGTCATGAGGAAGAAGCCTATTTACATGAAAGAAGGGAAGGTGACTGGTCCTGATCCATCAGGAACTTTTGAGTAAGCCTTATTCGATTCCAAAGCACATAGCTGTAGCTTTAGCGCGCCCATTTTACAACACAAACAAGACAAAGAAAGAAGCTAAGCGCAAGCATCCGTATCAGAAAAAGCTAAAGCCGAACCAGACGCTGAAGAGGGGAAGAGTTCCAACAACCGTGATCCCGAAGAGGATCTCAACCTCTGAAGGACACAGCCGGAAAGGATAACTATCACCATCCTTACCCTCACCGTCTACTTCAGATGGTAGAACAGTAAGGCGAGAAGTGTCCAAGTCAGAAAAGGAGGCCAAGAAAGCCCCTTGAATGATGCATACTACTCATTCTGGTTGATGACAAGAACAAGTCTTGCCAATTCTCAAAATGAGCAACATACTTCACCAATGGGACCATCCTGAGCTTTCCTTAACTGACACAATCAGTATGAGGATTGGTTTGTCTAGCCAAATCGGTATACCTACTGCGAAAGCAACCCCAACTATTCAATGGTTGGCCAGGGCTGGTTTGCTCGTATGGTAGGGAAGAGATCGATTAACGAGTTATGGCATCTGGTAAAAGGACTTCGAGGTAGCTAATTCGGCTCTTAAGCCCGGAACCCTACTAACTAATTCCAAAGTACCTTCCCCGGGGAATAAATATCTATTTTCACTTCCTCGACCTCAGGTTCGTTCTTGTCAGCGGGCCGGGTGCGCGGGAGTTTATGTTGGGGCGGGGAGTGCTTTTTCTGTTGATGTTGGTTATTCCTATCTGGTTGATTGATTCACTTATTTGATTAGTCAAGTCGTTATAGAAAAGACATTGGTTGGGCTAAGCCCTTTCACCCTCATTAAAGAACTGAACACGGTCACGAGGTCCAACTCATGGGACTGAACACTTAGCGGGATGCATCTCGGATCTCCATCAACGAAAAGAAATCTTAGAAGAAGTATGTGGTTTGGGAGAGAATTGTCTCACAGAACCTACGTTCAATCTCTTTACTTAGGGAATTTATTGGTGACCTAGCCCCAACACTTCAGTATCGGCTTTGGATGGCGAATGAGCCTTCGGATCTTGTACTTTTTCTCTTTTTCAACTATTCCCGGAAATCTAACTGCGGAAGTGAAGTACTAAATTGAAAATCCTATTCGTAAGGGCGTTTGAAACTATTTCACCTAAGTGAAAGGTAGCGAGCGGATAGACACACAAGTTAGGAGCAAGCGGAGGCTCGAAGGCTTTATGGCGCGCTTTCCGTTTTCTCGCTTCCCTCTCCCACTGCACTTGGAAGGTGGACATTTTTGATAGGCGGTGAGGTTGGTGCTATTCCCACCTTCGTCTCAGTGAAACTAGGTCCTCGAGGGGTTGAAAAAGGTTGATTACGGTTCCCAAAACTTTAGTTGAGTGACAGAGTGGTTGGAAGCCTGTATGGATAGTCCACCCTATTGATATTCTATCCCGCTGTGGCAGCGTCAAGGAAGAGAAGGTATCGCCCTGAAGAGGACCTGTCTCGAGGAAGTGGAGAGTATGAACCCAAGCCTGCCGGCCTTTTGCCGGTGAAATCGCTGAGTTCTTTGAAGTCTTCCGGCCGAAGGCAACTGAGGGAGCAGGCAAGCGTCGTATCGAAGCTATTGGTAATTCTTTCAATCAGAGGTTACTCCGTCCTGTCCATTTATGGTTTGCGTCTGTATTGAAGCGCATTCCCATGGACGGTACATTTAATCAGACGGCTCCTCGGGTTCGCTTAATTCCAAGCAGCCACTGTTTCAGTTTTGATCTCAAGTCTGCCACTGATAGGTGGCCTTTGCTTTGACTTCCTCGGCGGGAAAGCGAGTTCAGTTTAATAGTAGCAGAGTAAGCGCTACGCTCTAAGCTAATAAAATAAATAAACTAATTAGCAATCGAGGCCAGTCGCTACGCTCTAAACCAAAAAACTAACTAACTCTCTTCTCTTAGTTAGGACTGCTCTTAAGAACCTTACAGAGAGTGAAGTGACCCATAGGAACAAGCAAGGGCCCGAGCGCACGTTAGCGAAAGCCGTTGCGCGTTAGACGCGCAGGAGTTTGATTGCTGGGTCACGAACGCTAAAAAGAAGGACTTTATCTTATTCTCTCTTTCCTTCCCAAAGGAAGAGCTGCAAATCAAATAGTGAATTGAGTTTTCCGGGGATGAGCAGGGTGCAACGGAAACCCTCGGGTCGAACCCGTATGGCATGCATTGCATGAAAATCTTCCTCTTTCTATTCGCACTAGGAAAAGAAGTAATGGCGCATGGACGTTAATAAGAAAGAATAGCGCGGAGCCGGCATCTTAAAAGGGCTTCATTTTCTCTTCGTCGGGAGTACTAACTAACCCTCGCACGTTCTAAAGAAAGAGCGGCGAAGTGCCCGATGGTAGGTAATAGGGCGGGATAAGTCTTTTGTTTTGGTACTGGGTTTTAGCACTTCGTACGCAGCTCACGGTGCGTTGTTTCGTTCTCTACGATCTCGAGGTTCGGTCGTGTGGTCTTTAATATTAATTGGGCAATTCAATTTATGGAGGGTAAGAAAGGCCTCGGAAAAAAATTCATAGAATACGATGGCTCAGTGCCGGTATTGTGAGCGAGTCAGCCTTTTTCCGGATACCTTTTTTCTTATTACGTTATTACGTTGACCAACGCATGAGTCAAAAGAAGGTTTATGACAGCTAATCATAAGCATTTACGGATCCGGATTGAGTTCTAAGAGCTGCGCTTACGCACCCTTAGCTTAGGTATTTCATTTGTCTCTCTCAATCGTAGTTGGTTGAGTGCTTATTTAGCAGTTTATTAAGCCACTAATGTATATTCAATCACCGGTCCTTTGGGAAGAACCCGGGGAATGGCAGAACAATCCCCACCGGTCACGACGCCAACTCATTCCCTCACGAAAGAAGCTTATTTGACCGTCACGAGTTGAAAAAGAAAAAATGTTCAGCGTAGAGGAGAGGTATGAAGTGATTCGACTGATAAGGAGAGGAGAGTGATTGATGTAGCTAGGGACAGATGCAAACAGTTCTCTATTGATCCAGAGACAAACATCTTTTTTGTCGAGAATCGGCCATTTAATGACCAGAGGTACTTCCTTGACGATCAGAAGCTGAAGAATTGTTGATGGTCAGAGCGCACCACTTGGGAAGAGGGGCTGAGGAAGACAATGGAGTGGTACACCAGTAACCCTGACTGGTGGGGTGATGTCTCAGGAGCATTGCTTCCTCACCCGAGAATGTTGATGATGCCTGGCATTGAGAGACATTTCGATGAAGCTGATGATGGCAAATCTGCTTCTTCGGGGTTCCCGAATACTCAGACTCGGATGGTGGTACCTGTTTATAAAAGCAGCACTTCCTCTCAAAAACCTACTTACAAGTTCTTTATCTATGGTAGAACCGGTTGGATTGGCGGTCTACTTGGCCAGCTATGTTAAAAGCGAGGAATTCCTTATGAGTACGGAAGGGGCCGTCTGGAAAATAGGTCATCTCTTATTGCGGATATCCAGAACATCAAGCCTACTCACGTCTTCAATGCTGCTGGTGTGACTGGTAGACCGAATGTTGATTGGTGTGAATCTCATAAAACAGAGACCATTCGCACCAAGGCACATTGACCTTAGCTGATGTCTGCAAAGAGCATGGGCTTCTTATGATCAATTATGCAACCGGGTGCATTTTTGAATATGATGATACCCATCCACTGGGTTCCGGAATTGGCTTCAAGGAGGAAGACAAACCCAATTTCACTGGATCTTTCCATTCGAAGACCAAAGCAATGGTGGAGGAGCTGCTTAAAGAATACGACAATGTTTGCACCCTCAGGGTAAGGATGCCCATATCCTCTGACCTCAACAACCCCCGAAACTTCATCACAAAGATCTCTCGCTATAATAAGGTGGTTAACATTCCCAACAGCATGACCATGAAGGATGAGCTCCTACCCACGAGATGGCAAAGCGGAATCTCAGGGGCATATGGAACTTCACCAACCCAGGGGTGGTGAGCCACAATGAGATCAAAGAAATGTACAAGAACTACATTGACCCGAACTTCACCCTTGAAGAGCAAGCCAAGGTTATCGTTGCTCCTAGAAGCAACAATGAGATGGACGCCTCCAAGTTGAAGGCAGAATTCCCGGAATTGCTGCATATCAAGGACTCGCTGATCTTTTATGTTTTTGAGCCGAACAAGAAGACAAATTACTCTGCTTGAAGTGTGGAAGTTTCAGCATAATTCAGTCAGAGAATGCTGTAGTCAGCAGGATTGCATTTTTTGAAAAAAAACAAGCAAAAAAAAAAGTTCAAGTTCAGTCCTCACAGTTTCCCTATCCCACTGCCAAAAAGAAGACAGCAACAATAACGCTCCTCGTACTACTTCTCTCAGTCAATACCATTCTCTTAGTTAGGTAGTAAGAGCGTCAATAGGTACGTAAGAAAGCTGCCGTCATTGCTTTCAGGCTATAAATTCTAGTCTTTTCCTAGTAAATGCATACAATAGCCATGAAAGAAAAGTAGCTCATCAGGTGTTCAAGCCACTCCTCTCCTTTTTCCCGCTCTCCGACTCGAAAAAATTTGACGTGTACATTATGATCTATCCTATCCTTGTTCAAGCTAAAAGCAAGTAAGCATTTCTTTTGTATGGAAGCTTCAAGTCTTAGTACGTATTCCACTAAGAGAACAGTAAGGAAGTGAAAGTCACAATAGTCTCTCTTCTCTTTCCGCCTAGCAAGAGTAAAGCAAGAAGAACTGATCGATCGTCTTTCCCTCTTCTCTTATTATAGCTACTATAGCTAATCGTCAGTGTGGACCTTAGCTCAGTATGGAGGGCAGACTACCTTCTTACAGAGTGCTCTATCCCTAGAATCAAATCAATTTTAGCATACTCTCTTTCTTTGGAAATGATATGATACTAAATTGAGATAGACGCGTCACGAAGAGGAAAAAAGCATATAGCGTCAATGCCTAAGAGAGCCCGGGGCCAGGAAAGCTTCGATCCTTATGAAAGAAAGAGGCCTAACCACAGAATGAAAGACTGACGATTCGCTAGCTCGGTAAGAACAAGAAGAATACAAGGACGCAAGGACGGGACCGGGCGTCAGGACTCTCTATCGTCCCCATCGTCCTAACAGCCGATCACGCAATTAGAGCTACGAACTGTTTGATTGTTCTTGGGAAACTGAATCCGTAACACAATCTGGGGTGCCGGGCTTGGCTCAATATCGGGATAGAAGGAGGCCTAGTTTCTGCGGCTGTTTTCCAGGCTAAGGTAACAAAGTTATACCGAGCGACTGACTTCCTCTACTTTGTAGAAGAATAAGATGCGAGAGAGCCATGCCTTTAGAACTTCGTCGTTTTGATTCTGGGAGATGGAGCTGACGAAGTGAAGTTCCAAAGAGTATTGGTTTTCTGCCACTGAGACTGAACATCCACCCGTCTTTGGTGATCTGTACCTCGAAACACACAAACGAAAAGAAAATGGAAGTTTCATTGAATGAATGAAAATCATTATAAGAAAAAGAGTATGATACGTCACGACTAGAGAAGAGAGAGGCAGGAAAGCCAGATCGGACTGACCGGTTGGAACGATTACGAAAGTTTCCGACAGTTAGACCTTTTTTTTTTCAATCCTCTCCTTTCAGTCTTTTCACTACGTACCTCTCCCGGTGGTCGTTCAAAAAGAAACCTCTCCTTTCAGTCTTTTCACTACGTACCTTGAAAGTGTAAGCAAACAAGGGATAGCAGGTTCAAGTCAATGAATACTATCACTATCCAGCAAGGCCTAGGGATTTTCATTGACGGCCAGTGATAAGGCGAGTGAAAGAAAGATCATATGATAAAGAAGGGGCAAAAGCAATAAAGTTTTCACAAGCAGTTCCAATTCCCAGCTATTCAATTGCAGTTCTAGGATAATCTCTTCCAGCTATTTTCCCTTACATCACCATGGCCTTCCCTTCCTTCTGCATTCGATCTAGTAGAAGTTTTGCAGTGGAAGTTTCAGCCATTGGAAGCACTTCTTGGGGCTTGAGATCCTGTTACAGTTCCCAGCCTTACAGTGAAAGTGAAAAATCCTGTGAGGAGAGATGTATTAAAATATCTTTCTTTATATAGTACGTTATTAAGCTAGCATTTTACAAATGCTTGTAGCAATTAAGGGATATCAAGATATAGGGATAGCCAGAAAATGAATTAATTCTAAAGTCAAATCGTCGTTTTGCTTAGCTCTATCCTCCATCTCTATAGCAAGTTCTCTTTCAAACAAGGGACAATCCATGACGTCTACTATGCGATTTCCTGTGTCATTAATTAATTAATTAATAGTGAATAGATAAGCGAGTGTAAAAAATCGTCTGAGCAAATCATTTAACTGGCCAGTTTACTTTCCAGCAGTTAGTTGCCATCCAATTTCTGTCCCTGATTGACTTCCTATTGCGGAAGCGCCTCTTGCAGTCTTTTTTGATTTTTTAGTTGGAGTGTTAAGACCTTACAGACAGTCTACCCCTAACCGTCGGAGTAGTTGATAGCCCCAGTTTCAATATTTTCGCCTTACACTGAAGTAAGGGTTAGAACGAGTGGTCAGGAGTCTGTGATAAAGGCTTTTGCCAAGAGTAAATAGAAAGCGCTATTTTCGTATCATCTTACATGCTTCCAGGGCTATTGGACATTCTCCTAACAGTACTAGGCTAAGACCAGTAAACTAATAGCAGTTGGAGGACTATAAAGGACTAGAAAATGAAAAATCAAGTACTCTTTAGAAGACCATAGCTGTAGATTGGCTAAGGAGGCTTCCCTGAGAAGAGGGCTAGGTCAATCCATCATTCTGTGAGAGAAGCAGTTCATTTCTCTTCTATATGCCTCCAGTAAGCAAGACGAAAGAAAGTAAGATAGGGCAAGCCTGCTAGTTGGAGTTTGAGTTCCCGGTGAATATGGATCGTAGTCATCCCTTACTGTCAGTGGAACAGTACCTTTTGCCTTTCCAAATAGTGCCAGTTCCAAAGTATGATTGATAGTCTCAGTCCTCGGCCTACAAATCGACTTTGTAATCCAGATTGGTACAGTTCTTTTCAGTGAAAGATAGTTCTTATATCAATGCATATCACCCTATATGTAAACGCATATTGAGTAGCCCGTTAATCTTTCTCCATGCTGATTAATAGAAAGGGAAGCTACGAAGTCTTGGGGTGCTTTCATGAACATGGATACCACCTCCATTCATATCCCTCTTTGGGACGGACTGGTGGAGTGAAAATCTTAGCCCAAACGTGTATCAGGTACGAAGCTTGACTTAAAAGATGCTTAGTGGGACAAAGAGATTCGAAGATTCAGAGATGGACTAGAGTTAACAATTAACAATAGGCAAACAAAGATTAACCTTTTTATTTGAGCCTAACTATATAAGGATAAGGGGGAGCCCCGATAGATAGTGGAAATGCTTGATCTTACCATAAAATAGGAATAGAAAATAGAATAGGTACGGTACTCAAGCGGAAGTGGAGCTAAATGCTTCCCTTGAAAGAAGCACAAGCAAAACCGCTGGGAAACTACAATGTTGCTTAGGTTACATTGACAATAAGTACTTCAACCATTTTCTTTTCTTCTATTTTCCACTAAAAAAACATCTCCCATGATAAAATGGACGCTTTTCATTCCTCTTTCGTCCCTTCTTTTTTCTATGGTTACCCAGAATCAGTACCAAGTTAAGTTGACTCGGAATCGGTGTACCTGGTTAATAAAATTGAAGGTTAAGCTTTAAGAAAAAGACGTTTCACTTTTGATGGAAAATCAAGACTGATTTTATCCTGGGCAAGTAATATCTAATAAAAAAGGTTCCAAACCTAGATGACTAATAACTAATAATAAGAAAGGGCTAGGTTTCAGTCTCAATGGAAGATATTCTTAAGGCTTGACTGCACCTTGCTTCTAGTCTGACGGAAAAAGGCGAATCCAAGGGCTCTTTACTAATAGAAAGTTTGTAGAGGATACTTGCTGTACTCCCATCCGCTTTCAAGTAGATAAAGAAGTTCAGGCTAGTGACATCAGCTATCGGCTATTGGCCTTTGTGAAAGCTTCTCCTCAATATGTTTGATCCCTTTTCAAGCCAGTTAGGTCTTAGAGAAGGACCTGATTTACCGCTCCGTGGGTAACAACTTCCGATAATCGATAATCATTCCTTGCTTTGCGCGTCATTCAGTATGGTGATAAACATGTTGAAATAACAAGGGAGAATAGCTCTTAAGAGAAGAAAATGGCTGCTTTGGGGAGGAGGTCTCCGCTATGAATCGTCATGTCTGACCTTTTCCTTATTAAAGAATCGTGAAGTAGGGATCCCTTCCTGCTCTCTTCTTTCCTTCTTTTTCAGCTCTCCTCGCTTTCTTCTTTGATGGCCATTACCTTTTCCCCATAATTCCCTATTTCGTCTTATCTTAGAATAAGCAAGAATTTATGAGGGCTGAAGTCATCCCTTCCAAAGCATAGTAATGGCTGGGGTCCCATGATTCGTATTTCCTATGATTGACGGAGAACGGAAAACTTGATTATGCGAATAAAAGGGCCAATGGGCTTGGTCTAAAGTCAGATAAAAAGCACGTCCAGGGTCTAGCTCTCTGATGGTAAGGTATTGCATATTGGATTTTCGTTGCTTATATCTTCTTCCTATCTAACAAGGGGAAGGGTGCCTTATAAATTTGCTTGAAAGAAAGGTAGGTCAGGTCAGAGCTCTCTCTTGACGAGGTACGATTAGTCTAGTTCTTGGTTTATGCTTAGGAGTGAGCTAATAGAATAGATGTCCACTTACCTGTCCCTGAAAGCAACGGAGAAGTTGGACTCGGAATCAATCTTGAATATGCCTAAAAGGCCAAGACCTACGTCACTCTTGTCTAAATCAGTGACTTCCTATCCTTTACCTAGAAAGACTAAGAGAAGGGTCTATCACTTATCTTATTTCTTAAGGGAGGCTTGAAGCTCTCTATTAGCTTAGGTAGGGATAGACTTGGTCTTCCTTCATTCTTAGTAGAGAAAGTAGGATGCTATAAAAGTAGCTAGTCTCGCGGTATCTAAGATAAGCCTCTTAATTGGGACAAAGGAATCGCTCATCACTCTCTTTTCTTAAGGGACGATCATTCGTTTTATTAATTAATAAAGGAGCTTACAGAGATCTCTCTTATTAGCCAACTCCCCATGATGGAGTAGGACTGTGAGGCGCCTTCAGTCTGATCGAAGAAATAGCCTTGAATATAAGAGATAGAGATCGGTCCTTGGCTATAATAGCTAATAGGCTCGGCTCGCTACTGACTGATGACTTACTTTCTTTCACTAGGTATGAGACTGCGGCAAGGATGAATCAAGAAGGGAAGAAGGGAAGGGCTGTCTTAAACATACTCTTGAGTCCTTTGGATTTTCAGCTCATACTATGAAGTTGATTATTAATTGTGTGTGACGGACTTCTTTCTCGATCCTTTGGAATGGTGAGCGCCTTCCTAGTCTAAGTCCCAAGCGTGGTCTAGATCCGCTTTCTCCGTCTTTGTTTGTATCTGCATGGAGCAATTCTCTCTGCTCATATCAAAGAAAGTCATAGAGAAGGACTGGAAACCTCGTCTGTGTTCTAGGAGTGAAATGATATCACATCTGCTTAAAGCTGATGATGTTATTCTCTTCACTAAGGCTACCAGAGGGCATGGTTCGGATGACTCAGAATGCTTTTTTAGGGCCCCGGGAATGAAAGTCAATGAAAACAAGTCGTCAGTTATTGCTGCTCCTATTGTTTCTCGGCGCACTCGGGTCGTTTCACTTGTCATTTTCCCTTCACTAGTGATTTGGGTAGATATCTTTGAGTCCCGCTTCTCCCACACGCTCATCATCTTGACCCGTGAACGGATCCTTTATTTGAAAAGGGAATAGAGCGGGGATAGCATCACCGAATATGTTAGACCTCGCGGAACAGTCACCCATTCCGGGAAACCGCAGGATATCAAACTATTAGAAAACCTATAACCCTTGAGTGAGTTTGCAGTCAATCTGACTTTCGATTCAGCAATACGAACAGAAGACTGTAAAGAGAAAAGAAATCAGAGAGTATTACGGCTATCTTTCCTGTTCAAGCAGATGAATCCAAGAAAGAAATTCTATTTATTGCCCGCTTTCGTTCTTTGTAAAATAAAGCGCGCTAGCGCGCTTTCCGTTTTCTCGCTTCCCTCTCCTCTCGCCGATGGTTTGAGAGTTGCCTTGGCGTGACGCTAATCGAATTAGAGGAAAGTGCTTTAGTTTCACTCATCTTATGCCTTTGGCCCAGTTGTTTGATAATCGATTGTTGCTGTCGGATTTCCGTTTTAGCAGCGTCACTGATTGCCCGATCCAATATATACGCACTGGCTGTCTTAGACCCCGACTTCCCCTTTCTCATCCCCCGTCACGATTAGAGAGTTTCTATGAATAGTAATCTGTAAATGAAGATGAAGTGGCTTACGCGCCTACTTCTGCTCTTGGAAGAGCAGGTTCACTCGTTCCTGCACTAGTAAATTGGCCTATCGATCCTGAGCCGATCGGTAGGTAAGGGAAAGTTTATTGTAGCCCCCCTTTCTTCTGTCTTCCCTGACCGGGGCATGAGCCCGAACGGACTGACTGGCATCTGAAAATCTCGTCTACTTAGTTTCGCTCTAGTGGTAATTGCTTTTTCCTACGCTGGCTTCAGTGCGCGCTCCTTCCCGGGGGAGAAAGAATCTTCTGTCGAAGGGTTCCGTCTCGAACTCCGAGTGCTTCCCAAGGAGATCAGGTTAGGGTTGCTGTGGCCATCTGCTGTTATACCCGAATCAATTCCATTAATTCATGGCGTAGACAGATCAGGGTCGAAATCCTCAATGGTTTTCCTAATCAAATCTTCACGGCTCGGCCTTACAAGATGTGAAAGAATCTCCCCTCTTGGGTCTTGTCTTCTTTCGCGCAATTGCTAAAGCTTTTGAGTCGATACAACAACATAGACGGAGGCTTGCGTCATGCTTTGATTTCTTGAACAGCACCGGTGCCCTACTGATCCTCTTTGGCTGGCCCACCGCCCCTTTGCCTTATTCCGCATTCCCATACGGATTTGGATGCATATTGATTGAATCTGGTATTTCTTAATAAAAAGTATTAGCTTCTGCAACTCCCACAAGCGGGAATACATTTCTTCATTTCTTAATAATAAATAAAGAGCCAAGCAGATCATAATTCCTTATCCATTCGCATCTATGTCTATAAAGAAGAGGAAGCGCCTTGACTCGTCAACCACCGACCGCCGACCATGTGCCGAGAGCTCCTCCCCCGAACCCCCTCTGTTCTCCTTCGTCTTGTGCGCCAGCTACGTCCTCCACTTTGAATTTTTCTATTTCCTTTCTACGCCCAAAAGAATGGAATGGCTTTTCTCGTGTGTGAAAAGACCAAAGAAGAAGGCTTAAGCGTGTTATAAATTTTTTTGCTTGTGCGTGCCAATTTTCTATTCTAATAAAGGTCTCTCGCTAGTGCTGACGTGATGCGGCCTCGCTAGCTTTCTGGCATATTCTACTGAGCTTTCCACTCTGGAACTGGCTTTCAGAAAGACCTTCATTCACTTCGCTACCCTTCCTATGATCTAAGTCCTCGCTCCTAACTACAATGCAATTTCAATTCACCCCCACGCATACAATTGCTACGAGCTACCGAAAGTGAAGAAGAAGAAAGGTGGGTTTTCAATAAGAGATGCGGCACAACATAGGGAAACCCGTGGCTGGATTGAATCCAAAGAGATGGAGAGGATAGTTTTGACTGCGAGGGAGAAAAAGGTCCGGTGGCATCGTATATAAAATTACGACTTCATTTAGAAGCGATCTGTTCATCCAAGACGAAATTGAATAAGAGAAGAAAGCAATTCTTATGCCCAAAACTCCCATGCTTTCCGGATCATTGGTTAACAACCAACCGGCAATTTCCGTCTTCCTGAATTGGGAGAGTCTTTCTTCTTAAAACGAGAGAGCAGAGCAGTCAAAGAATGAACCAAATGATTGTTCGAGAATGGCTATTCTTCCCAATTGCTCCTTGTGATGCAGCGGAACCATGGCAATTAGGATTTCAAGACGCAGCAACACCTATGATGCAAGGAATAATAGACTTACATCATGATATCTTTTTCTTCCTCATTCTTATTTTGGTTTTCGTATCATGGATCTTGGTTCGCGCTTTATGGCATTTCCACTATAAAAAAAATCCAATCCCGCTTCGGATTGTTCATGGAACTACTATCGAGATTATTCGGACCATATTTCCGTCTATCATCCTGATGTTCATTGCTATACCATCATTTGCTCTGTTATACTCAATGGACGAGGTAGTAGTAGATCCAGCCATTACTATCAAAGCTATTGGACATCAATGGTATCGGAGTGCGCCTCTTCACGAAGGTGATTTAAGTGCAACGAAATGCCTTATCAAATAATATAGTTCGCAAAGCATCTGGCTTACTGGTAATCTCCCATTCCCGTCGTCGAGAGACTTTTCTAACTATAGCATGCCAGAAACGGGGAGTTGATTGAGGTGGTTAGACCTAGACCCTGAAATGCTTTCAGCATAGGAGCCTATGGTTCCATTCTTGTTGTTGCTGGAGGTACACATCCCTCTTCTCGGTGTAGAGCGATATACGAGAAATAGATGCTCAGCCTGCAATGTCCGATAACGGCGCTGAAGTAGTGAATCTAGCGGCACCATAGCAATGGCATACAACTTTGGACCTAACGGCCGGCCCAGTAACCTTTCGGAATGGGGGATCCCCGCTGGCAACAACCACGGTAGTAGTTTCGGAACTACTGGGCCGGGAGAGGACAATAAAGAAATTGCCTGCTCCTCTTTTTTCGCTTCGGGGACGGAGGTCCTACGGTAGGTAAGAGCTTGAACAAGCAAAAAGACCGAAGAGGACCAGCGCTTCTACTCTGGAACCGAAGAGCCGCTCGCAGCGAGAAGCAAGGGATGTCGTGAACGGTGGGAGGTCACAGAGAATTGACCTCTTCTACGAGTGATCCTATGATCGATACAGGATATATACTATCTCTCTTTTTTTTTCTATAAAAAAAAAGAAGGGTGACTCAACTTCTCAGCGTCAGTTGGGGATGGGACCTGTTGGCATAATGCACGCTGGAACGCGGGAATGATCGGTCTCATGAACGACTACTCAAAACCAAAAAAGTTTTTGTTTTGTTCACGATATCCGGTCAGGTCTATGGATGGATCCTTTTAGATCTACGAGCTTTATGCCCCGGCCGTTCACATGAGCATAGAAAATCGTTACTCGAGCGTTCAACTGGGCCCCTGACAGGATAGGTGAGGAATCACTCTGGATCTTCTTTCTTGGAGCCCACAACTTCGCCGAGCCGACTAGCTCCACTGCGCATTTCTCGAACAAAGAAGACGACTATAAGTGCGAATTCGCTTTTCGTGGTGAACTGGTCGTCCCATACCTTCTGCCTGTCCTATGTGTGTGGAACCAGGTCTTTTTCGGTTACAGCCTCCCCCTCGAATACATAGGGTGGGTAGGGCTGGGTAAGAAAGGGTCCCCTGTTGCCAATAAACTTTTCCCGGCCTTCGATTCCTCTTACTCATAAAGTCCTTGGTCTTACAGTCGGGAGAACTACCTAAAACTAAAGAAAAATAGTGCTCTTTCTTTAGGCGTGGAGAGCTTTTTGCGGGGAAACTTGCAAGTACAGTTTGGGGGGAGGCGGGCGTCGACCCAACCTTATGAGTATTCGGACTATAACAGTTCCGATGAACAGTCACTCACTTTTGACAGTTATACGATTCCAGAAGATGATCCAGAATTGGGTCAATCACGTTTATTAGAAGTGGACAATAGAGTGGTTGTACCAGCAAAAACTCATTTACGTATTATTGTAACATCTGCTGATGTACTTCATAGTTGGGCTGTACCTTCCTCAGGTGTCAAATGTGATGCTGTACCTGGTCGTTTAAATCAGACCTCTATTTTGGTACAACGAGAAGGAGTTTACTATGGTCAGTGCAGTGAAATTTGTGGAACTAATCATGCTTTTATGCGTGCGCCCGAAAACATAGGCCGACTGCTGAGCCCACTCTGGCTCAGCCGCACCACCCGGGGTGCGAGCCACCCGAAAAGCAAGCTTTTACAGCGAGCGGCTGGAGCAGTAGGGAGCCGAGGAGCAAGGCAGTAGATAAGTGCGAAAAAGGGGCCAGGCTCCCGGTGAAGCAGAGAAGACGGTTAGGATAACGAACTTGAAACGCGGAGCCCGAGCGGCCGGCGAGCGAGTGGTTAGTGGCCAATAGCGCCCTAGTTGACGGCATTCCTCTCTGCGGCTGGCACTTGAGAAACCACGGGGCACTCCATACAGAGCAAGCAAGTCAAAGTTAGGGATGAGACGCCCGCGCAAGGACCTCCATTCTCATTAGGAGATCGAACCAAGGACCTATGGAAGTCGGGGCTACCCCGTCCCCATGGACAACGCAACAGTGTCCTGAGGGAGGAGTTTAGAGGCCTTATAGTAGCACGGACTTCTTTTTCTTTGACGATCGTGCGAAGGGGGCCAGTCCAAGATCGTACTGTTCCTCTACAAAGACAACAGACGCTCTCAACGGCTAGGCGCCACTCTCTTTCTGAGTTATTCCAGCTTCTTCATGATTTCGTGCCGTGGTGAACAAAGAAAACAAAAAAGAGGGCCGTTTCCGCGGAAGGAGAAGGACCTGCAACGGCTTCAGCCGCCTCTTCTTCTTCCTATAGCCGTCTGTTACGAGTCCGGAAAGCCTGGAATCCTCAATAGTTGGGATCTCTCAAAATCAAAAAGGGCTATAAGGGCTTCCGCTTCAGCCTCCCCCCTCTTCCTTCCCGGTCAAGATAGATGGAAAGGAGCCCTATCAAGTCAAGGCCATAACCAGCCGTCTAATTTATGTACGTACACTTTTGTTTCACAGGGTGGGGCCTACTTCCTGAAGCTGGTTTTCTTCCAGAACAAAGTCGCGGTTGGAGCTATGAAGCTTTTCTTATTAGAAAAGGGGAAAGGTTTGGCACAAAGCTGCTCGCTTTCTCGCTTCCGAGAGGCGAAGGGAGCCTGACTTACGGGTTCCAAGCCTGGCGTGAAGCGAAGGGATTGGATTTCACCTATGATCTCAGATCAGTGGGCAACCATAGTTTACTTTTTTCGTGGTGTTGTTGACGTTGTTGAAAGCGAATTTTGAAGTAGGCCTCGCTTTTAGGAGCTGCTCCCAGCTCACACTATGGTGGAGGAGGTGCCGTGAAGATCTAGGAGTGTGAGCAGTACGAGCTGAAAGGCTCCCATACTGTTTGGAGGGCAGGAGGCATAGATGCCAAACAAATCTGACCCCTATCTATCGTCGTAGAAGCTGTTTCTAGGAAAGATTATGGTTCTCGGGTATCTAATCAATTAATCCCCCAAACCGGAGAAGCTTAAGCGGAAATTCTATAATAGGGTGAGGAAAAAGAAGAGAAGCCAAACAGAAGGCTTCGCTCGCTCGCTGCTCTAACGCTTGTTTAGTAGACAGCTTTTAGAGTGCATAAGCCCCTGACGAGATAGAGGCGAGTACTACACGAGCTCGTTTTTCAAGTACGGAACGAGCCTTGTCTACAAGAGCGACCTCGTCTTGCTTGCTTCTGGCGAAGCTTCCTGCACGTCAGAATAGGCTGCAAGGTATGGTAGGAAGACTACTTTGACGGCCGACCACCACTAAAGAGCGATAGCGAAGCCAAGCCGTAGAAAGGCGAGCAGCCCTTATAGCAATAGAAAACTATATACTTATAGCCCTCTTTTTCCCCCGCTCACAGTAGTTCGTCGATCTGATGAGAGGAGACAAGCCATTTCAGATTCCAGCCCAGAAGACGTCTATTAGAAGGATAAAGAATGTCATATATTTCAGGAGCTAGATTAGTTGACGATAAACAAGTTAAAATAGCCTCAACAAAAATTGATGGAATTGGACCTAAAAAAGCCATTCAGCTTTGTTATCGATTAGGTATCAGTGAGAACATTAAGATAAAAGAGTTAACTAAATATCAGATCGACCAAATTGAACAAATGATAGGTCAAGATCATGTTGTTCATTGGGAATTGAAGAGGGGAGAACGAGCAGACATCGAACGATTAATTTCGATTTCTTGTTATCGTGGAATTCGTCATCAAGATGGATTACCCTTACGCGGTCAACGAAGTCATACTAATGCAAGGACTTTTCGTAAGCTAATTCGGAAATGAAAGAAGTCTACTGGAAGCCCTTGGTACTTGTCTGATCAATCACACTGATAGCTTCAATAGTTCACTGAAATTTTGATTTCGTTTTTTTTGGTATTTCACCGGTTACTAATCGTTTAGACTACTAGTGGGCTTCCTTCGCCCGCCTATCGTATCGGCTCGGCTTTGTCCGCAAAGCTACTGCTTTCGCCTCAGACGGCATGAGCGGTAGCTCATGAAAGGTATATTAATTTTTTTAGTGGTCGGCCTTCGCAAAGCTTCGCCAGAAGCGACGTTTCGCTTCCCGAATGTCTCTTTACTTTAGTATATATAGTGACGTCTTTCCAATGCCTCCTTCCTCGCCGCCAACGTACGCTATGTTGAGAGTAAGCAAGCTACCTTGCTTGCATTCGTTAAACGGTAGCTTCCGCGCCCTTCCTGCCTGCAACAATTGATGTGAATGATCGTGACAGCTCCTCAAATCCTATTCAGTCTGATTAGATATGTCACTGAAACAAAGTTCAATAGTTCTGGCTTTGTTTTCTTTTCGGATTTCGAGGAGGAGCCGGACGACGAAGCCGTCATCAAGATGTTTCCGATGCGACTCTCCCGGCGTTCTCTATTGTTCTTTTTTTTTCGGGTTTGGTCAGGAGGGACAAAAGAGAGATGCTTTCTATCAGTCAAAAGCGGATACCGTCCCCCATGCTCTTACGGTCCGCTTACCGAGGAATAGAAAGGTAGGACCTGGGGCCAGAGCTTTTTGGGTTGGGGTATAGAGCCGTAAGCGCGGTGGGGGTGACAGAGGACGTGCTCGTACGGTTCATAGAAGGATATGATCAACTCGTTGATTTTTGGGAACTTTCACTCCTCTATATTCGAAATATGCCTTTCTAGGAGCATTACGATCTGCAGCTCAAATGGTCCCTTATGAAGTCTCTATTGGTCTTATTCTTATTGTGCGCCTTGTGAGCGCGTTTTGATCCGCGAAGGCAATCGCTCGGATGTTCCCCTAACCCAACCCGGGAACGGACCGGAGGGAACCGCAGCATGGAGAATGTCCGCGTCTCGTCGCAAGGCTCATTTTTCGTTTTGGGTCATAGGGCGGGCTTCGAGCGGGCAGCTTTATCTGATCAAAGGCCGGGGCACAAGGGTCCTGGTACTATCCAGGTGCGAAGAACCCCGGAGGTGACTGCAATGAGCAGAAATCTCACTCACCGGCCTAAACGACGAGCAAACAAAAGAACGTGAGAGCAAGGGATCACCCAACGAATGGACGAGCTCCAAGGAGGGAGGCAAGAACCATGCTTTCAGAAAAGTGGCGATTCTTATCGTCATTGCTTTAATAACTGACTAAGCCGTGCGTGCCATAAGAGGTCATTCTCCAAACGGGACAGGGCCAAGCCTGACGGTTGTTTAAGTAGGTTGGGTGACAGATCGGCCATAGGAGTACTCCGGGAAAAACCAGGGCAACAAATGTAGAGCATACGACGATGCCGCCCGTTTTCATTTCGTGGAAGTCCCCGGCAGAGGAAAGGGCTGTAGGTGATAGCGCATTCTGCTTCTTATCGTTAGAGGGGCGCTGAAATCGTTCCTATTGCATCGTGCGTGGCAGCTGGTATATCAGAAGAAAGGCGGGCCGCTTGAACGGGACACCTATTCTCTTAATAGGCGGAAAAGCTAAAACGGAAAGGGGCCGAGCTGACTGATGAGTGATTAGCCTTTACCTCACTCTCATGTGGAGCTAACATGGCTGGCTACATACAAGTGACGCCAAAGAAAGATGAAACAGGACGGACGGTCAGAGGCCGCAGCGGGACTACCATAGGAAAGCCCGCCCCCGCTAGCTAACATAGAAAGATATTCCCGGATAGCATCCGTCTCTATGTTCATCTCTTCTCGACCAGCCGAATTGGGCTTGGGATGGGAATGGCTCAGCCCACATGCATCATTTGATGAAAGCACTCCTGTCGCCTCCGATGATTGCTTTGTCAACCACGCCCCTCAAAACAATGCTCTTCACGCGACGAGACGCGCCTTGGGTTGGGGTTGGGACAACACAGCAATGAGTAGTTCGCTGACGGTTGGGGTTGGGTCGAGAGCAGGATGCCGGCCGGCCTGGGGCCAACCGTCACTTTCCTGGGCCCCAACATCGTCATAAGGGGCTTTAGCCGAAAAGGAAGCAGCCCAGCCTCTTCAAGGGAGTTTTGTTTGGTAGGCGCTGCCTACTCACTCGGACAATGCTCTGAACACGAAAGTGTGCAGTTCCGCCCTCTTATCCCATGCTGAGGCACAGGCAGCGTCTCGGAAAGCACGGACGAGCCACATGCAGGGAAACTTGCACGTGTGGTTCTGGCCGGGGATCCCGGTATACTGTACTAATATGTGTAGGTCCTCGTAATTCGAGTGAGATTGTCATGGCGCAAAAGCAGATATGGTCCGGTATTCCCTTGTTCCCTGTATTGGTTATGTTCTTTATTTCTTGTTTAGCAGAAACTAATCGAGCTCCGTTTGATCTCCCAGAAGCGGAAGCTGAATTAGTTGCAGGCTATAATGTAGAATATGCGCGGGATGCGATCCTTAATAGTTCACTGTTGGCGGAAGCCAATGTCCCGGGGTCCCGGGGACTCATTCTGACTGAAACAGGGGGTGGGTCTTTACCAACTGAAAAATATTCGATTTGTTGAAAGCCAAAAAACGTGAGCGCAACGCGCGAACCTTCGCCCTGACGCTTTTCGTTATAGGCTCGAAGCTATTTGACTTTGATTGCAGGGTATCGTCAGATACTGAAAACATCAAATTACTTTGGCTGAAGATTAGTAAAGTCACGCTTTTCATTTTGTTATGAGTAGGTGCTTGCTGGGGCAGGGCACTCTTCATTCTTCATTCGAAACTAATGAATGTCGGGTCGAGGGTTTCTGCCTTGTTATCAAATTGGTCAAACTCCCCCCCTTAAACGAGCACGGGGCTTAGTCAAGTAGAACCGGGTTGCGCTGCCTGATGCTCCGATCGAAAACAAATCAGTGGGGCCATGCCGGTACGACTGAATATGCGTTAGAAAGGTCAATCCCTCCCCTACGACACCAAAAAAACCGGGCCGAATAAGAGCCCGCCCGCTTCCATAGAACTTCATCGTGGCAACGTAGACTTAAGTGGTCATATTGGATCCTTGGGAACCATCACTTCTACGGCCGGCCTATATTGAAACTTGAATGCCGTGTCGTCCAGCGGAGCCGCAAAGAAGGTGACTCGCGCAGCCAGCTGACTCCTTTGAAATAGAAAAGAATAACCAAACCAACCCAGCTGGCTGGTCAATCTCAGAGATCTTATCGTCCGGCAAACCGGAGACGGACGACCACGGTCCCTACCTTACCAGCACCGAAGGTGTACTAATCAATGAACTTTCGAAACCTACTTTTTCTTTTCTGACAAAATCAACCAAGCTTAAGCGGTCACGACAACATCCAAAGGTAACCTTTTGATTCTTCAGTAGGGGGACAAGGAAGAGCACGTAAGAATGCCGACCACTACATAAGCCAAACGTGGCTGAGAGAACGCGAGCAGCACAAAGTCGCGGTTGGGCAGAGCTTGAAGAAGCGAGCCCCTATCTGAGAAAGCCATTGCGCGCTAGCCTAGCTAGCTAACGTTTTTCAGCTGGCTGACGTTATGTTAGTTGTAGCGCGCTTTCCCTCCTTCTCTCACTTCGGAAAGATGACGCAGTATTTTCTTATGATGACCTGGTCGAGAGAGTACGATACATTGGTGTAAAAGATTGAGCGGGATCTGTGAGGTTGGTTATAGTAAGGCCCGGCCGTCAAGCTAAAGCTTGCCTCTATCATTAGTGAGGGCAGTCTCCGTTTCTGGATGGAGGGTATAGCCCTAATCTTCGGCCCGGGTTTTCTGTTGAGGGTAACGAAAAGCGAAGCTCGTCACTGGTGGGTGGTAGGTATATATTTTCTTTTCTGCTTAAGGTTGGAAGTTTTGAGGAAAGAGAGAACAACCTATTCTTTCTTCGATCAGAATAGTCTCTTTTTCCTGGTCCTATCGAAGCAGTCTTCCTTTCTTATAGAAAGGCACTTTCACATCTTCTTAACCCGAAATGGCTGAGTAAAGGATGGACATACGAAGAGCCCTTCGCGAGAGCTTCCTTTGCCTTTGATTGATAGAAGAATTCGGTGAGCGTCCTTCAATGCTTACTTTGTTAGTTGTTTAGCCTCCTTCATAGATGTGGAAGGGTGGCAGGATTCTTTTCTCATAGACCTTAATCGTAATATCTTCCCCTTCTGGTAAAGACAGAGAAGTCGCGAGACTGGCGTTGGCGTCTGCCTTTATGTTCTGCCCCAAGGGGACATGTTCAATGTTGAAATATGCGAAGGTGTGTGCTAATTCGCTCGCTGCTGTATGATAGGGTAAGAGATGCGGTTTTCTAACTTCATAGACGCCGTTCCTTTGGTTAATTACCAAGTTTGAGTTACCTCGAACTTCCGGTTGATGTACTTTGATGTCACGAGCTAGTTTCATTTCCATAACATAATAAGGGCCGTGTCTGACACGTTGTTGGAACATGACTCCGAAAAGTGAAGGAATGCGGGATCATGTTACCTTCGGGAGTAATAAAGACGATTCCGACCCCTTTGGACGTCCTTTCTTATCTGTTTTTGAGGCAACAATTCAAATACATCTCCCATACTTTTGACGTGGGTCTTGATGCGACTTCAATGCAGTAGACTGTTTCGAAAGGCAATTCTTGAAGCAATTTGATGTTCTCCCGTGCTTCCAAGAAAGATTTCAGTGCCTGTCCTTTCCTTACTCTGTCGATGGTCAAAACTTTGTTTGTGGTACGAATATTATGTCATACTGTAAGAGCAGTATCAACCATGACGCGAGTTGGGCGTTCAGCGAACCTGCGTCACTTTGATGAAGAAAGCTTGACTCCTTACACCCACCTGGTATATGGTGTTACCAATTAGGAAATGTCGTATGTGCTGCGAACATGAGAGCAAGGCATTTCTTTTTCACTGGTTAGACCGGTGTTCTGCGGCAGTAAGTGAAGGCATCAGAACAGGAGTGATTCTGGTTCTGGAAGGCACGAACGGTAGAACAAGAAAAATGGAGCTATCCTAAGCTTGAACGTAGCGAAGATCTACGAATCGTCATTCTGTTAGAAAGTTCACATCCCTCCCTGTCTTGCGTGGCTCCGTGCCGGGTCATGCTTTCATAAATCCCATGGTTCGTTGGATGAAGGTAGCACTTTTTGTCGCTTTCTGTCTCGCACCGCACTCTGTTCTTTCTAAAGGTGCTCCTAATCCCGCTTCACACGATGCTGCACTTGGTCAAAGGAAAATTAAGAATAGAAGGAAAGGAGATCTGAAAGATAGGCGGACGACTTGACTTATAGTATAGGTCGGATGTTTTCGTGAGCAGTAAGCAGCAAATCTCCCCTTATTTTGGGAAAGCTGGTGGCCGCGTGTGAATTCTTTCAAGGCAAGGGGCGGCCTGATTCGACATTGTTGTATACTCTGATCCGGTCGAGATAGTTTTCGTTTACCAGCGCGTAGGTAGTTGCAGTTCCTATGACCGAGTCTTTCTGGCCCCTGTGAACATCTTTTCTTAATGTATTAAAGAGGGCCTCTCTAACCGGTTCAAAGTAGTGGGTGTCCACTAACGGCTATTCCTGGCTCGGCTCCGATAACGCAATTCCGGGAGGAGTCGGTAGTTGGGCACTGGATCCTTTCGGACCTGGAGAACGTGTGACGCTGGGTCGGAGTT